>Ga0206978_1171_pt1 | contig 13354 bp, 13 predicted proteins | sample Alteio_BWMinCont_21_FD_153477 | JGI IMG/M metagenome (GOLD analysis project Ga0206978, IMG submission 153477) | Enriched cells from forest soil in Barre Woods Harvard Forest LTER site, Petersham, Massachusetts, United States -... | ecosystem: Environmental > Terrestrial > Soil > Temperate forest >...
AGTCCGTCCTCAGTAAGGACCCCGAAGGCGTCGGCCATCCGGCCGCATCAATACAACTCTTAATCGTCAAAGGCACGCCATGCAGCGGCCCCACGGCGTCGCCGCGCATCGACGCTGCCTCCGCCACCCGCGCCTGCTTCAACGAACCCTCCGCATCAAGATGTACAAACGCATTCAGCTTGGGCTGTAGCTCCGCCACTCGCTCGAGATGCGCCTCCACAACCTCCACCGGCGAAAATTTCCTATCGCGAATCCCCGAAGCAATTTCCGCAATCGTTCCAAAAATTATTTTATCCATGGTCGGCAATCGAGAGTATGTGTCTGGGGTCATTGGGTCAAGCGGGATGGAATCGTCGACAGTCGACAGCGGAAACTCGAGAGTTATAAGGTAAAGGAGCAAAAAGGGAAAAAGGATAACGACAGGGGGCCCTTGTCCAGACCAGTAGTGTTTTTGGAGTATTGATGTTTCCGGCGCTCCAATTCAAAGTCTCTTCAATTTCTTGGCGGCGGAGAATCGCAGGTCCCTGGTTCATCCGGTCTCGCCGGCCGCTTGGCATGGGCCATACGAGGGCCAAACAGTGAAACGAAGCGCATTCCCCAGGGCACTGGCCTTTTTATTTCTTGTTCTCCTCCAAGCGGTTGATCTCCACGCGCAACAATTGGCCACATTGAATGCCAAAGTGACGGATCAGTCTGGGGCCGGCATTCCGCTCGCGGGAGTCATATTAAAGACGAGTGCCACGGGAGTGACACGCAGCGCCACCTCGGATGCCGCGGGGCTTGCAGTTCTGGCCGGGTTGCCTGCAGGAAGCTACGAATTGACCGTAGAAGCTGCCGAGTTCAGCCCGTCACGGAGCGCACTTACGCTTTCCGTGGGGCAGATCGCTTCCTTGTCCGTAGTCCTGAGCGTTACCACGGTAAAAGAACATGTCGAAGTTCGCGAGACAGCTCAGGGAATCGATGCGCAAACACCCGAAGTAAGCCAGGTGATCGAAACAGAGAAAATCGCGGACCTGCCGATCGCCGGCCGCGACTTCATTGACTTTGTCCTCTTAACTCCCAATGCCAATGTGGGACGCAGCACGGCCGTCGGGGCGCAATCTCCCTTTCAGGAAACCGTTTTGGAACTGAGCTTCGCCGGCCTGCGCGAGACGCACAGTACATTTTTTGGCCTCGATGGAACGGACTACACCACAAGCATTTCCGGTGTTCAGCGCGTGAGTCCCTCGCAGGACTGGGTATTGGAGTTTCGTGTGACCGCCGGCCCAATCACCGCCGACAATGGCCGCAATCTCGGTTCGGTCGTAAACACCGTTACGAAGTCCGGAAGCAACGATGTGCATGGCTCCGTGTACGAGTTCTTTCGCAACAACCAGTTGGATGCCAACAATCTGCTATCGGCCCCCGGCTTCAACACCCTGCGCTTCAATCAATTTGGCGGCTATGTTGGCGGCCCCATCAAGCGGGAAAAAATCTTTTACTTTTCGGGTTACGAAGGCCAGCGCCGCGCCGAGTCCCCTTTATATTCATCCTTTATCCTGCACTGCACCGATAATCCCGGCTGCCTCGGGCCGGGAACTCCCAGCATCAACCAAGTGAAGGAATTGCTCGGCTTGCAACCTGAGAACCTGGGATCGATCCTACAGATTGAGGATTATGATAAATTCTTTGGAAAGCTGACGAATGTTCTGAGTGAAACAAGCACTCTGAACATCGGATACCTCTTCAACGATGAACGGAATCAACACATACCCGGGGCTGCTCCGGGTCAGGGATTGCCCTCCTTTTATCGCAACAACCCCATTCTGGATCAGACCATATACGCGAACTTACTTCATCTGTTCGGCAGTCACTGGACTTCCGAAACCATCGTCAACTTCGGCCGTAGAACCTTTCACCTCAATCCAGTAGGCGCTGGGTTTGAACCGGCCCTCCTGGTCGCCGACCTCTTTGATTCCGGCGGCATTCAGGGCGGCGTACCTTATTATCGCGAGCAGCATTTCCAAGCTTCCGAAAACCTCACCTATGTACGAGGCAAACATTCATTCAAGTTTGGCGGAGGTTTTGAGCCCGTGTGGATCAGCGCACAAACATCTTTCTTCACGCCGGGCGGAGGCATTTTCACTCCTCAGAGTTTCTTTGGTGCGGCGCCTTTCAACGCTCCGCCGTTCGGCCCTGGAACTCCGGTCGAGTTTCTATTCCTCGAGCCGAGATCCTATTTCGGCCAACAAATTCCCCCGCGCACGCTGCCATTCGAGACGGGGCTTTTTTCCGGACCAGCGGCTTCGGCCTTCAACGACAGCGTGAACCTGAATTTCCTCCACACGCACTCTGGCTTTTACGCGCAAGACCAGTGGAGGCCGGCCTCGTACCTTACCCTGACTCTCGGTCTTCGCTACGACATCGATTTTCTTCCGTCCGCCGCCGACATCCGGCTGAATGGACCAATGAATCCCACGAACTATGGGAACGTGCAGCCACGCGCGGGCCTGGCCTATTCATTTCGCCAAGGAAAAGGAGTTGTCCGCGCCGGCTTCGGCATGTTCACCGGCCCGTTCGACTACAGCGACATCATGGTGTCTTGGCAAGGTGCGTCCGCTTTTACCTACATGCAACAGCCGCTGCTGCCGGGATTTTCAAATCCCGCCACTATCCTGGTTGGGCTTGGGCCATCCGGAATCGTAGGTGTTAACGGGCCCGTTCTCGCCAGCCAGGCATTCTCCGCGTTTACGCACACAGGCGTTTATCCCAGCCCCAGCTCTCTGCTCCAATTCCCGCTCGGCTACGTGCAGAGAAAGTTTCCGAACGCCTATGCCGAAGAAGCGAACCTCGAAGTCGAGAACGAAATCGCGAAAGACCTCTTCGTCTCCGTAGGATACCAATTCGTGCACGCGCTCAAGCTGCCGCTCTATCTCAGCATCAACGGGCTCCCGAGCGGCACACTTCCGACTGGGGTCCAGGCTTTCACGCCGGCCGACCCTAATTTCGGCTTCTCGCTGATGGCCTCTCCGTCGGGCTTTTCCAACTACAATGCGGGAACTCTCAGTGTGCGCAAGCCCTTCGCACACCATTACAGCATTCTGGGCAACTACACGTTCTCCAAATCCATCGATCTCGCGACCGACGTTCAACTGACCGACAGTCCGATGGATTATCTGCGTCCGCAGTTGGATCGCGCTTTAGGCGACAACGACGTTCGCCATCGTTTCGTGCTTGCACTGCAGAGCGAATCTCCGAACTCCTGGACCGAAGCGCTACGCAATTGGAAAGTTTCTATGCTAAATACCCTTCAAAGTCCACGTCATTACACAATCTTCGCGGGGTTTGACGTAAATGGAGACGGCTTTCCTTTCTCCGATCGCGTCGGCAACATCGGCCGCAACACGTATCGAGGCGATCCTTCTTACACCACCGACATACGCCTGCAAAGAGTCTTCAGCGTAGGCGAACGGTTCAACGTGGAAGCCAGCGCCGAAGTCTTCAACCTGTTTAACCGTCCGAACGTCAATGCCATCGACACCGTCTATGGAGCCGCCGTTTTCGCGGGGCGAATCCCGCAGGGATTTGGAGACCCCATCACCAGTCCCGCGAATCCGACGTTTGGCTCGCCCAGCTTTGTAGCCCCGGCGCGCCAAATCCAACTCGCCCTGCGGCTAAATTTTTGAAACAACTCGCGAAAAGCAAGTTTCGCGGATTAGCCTTAGGGCAGTTCCGGAGGTTTCTTCCCGGACGATGGCATTCATCTAAGCATTCCTCTAGAATCGCCGTCATGAACTGCCCGAATTGTGGAAAGGATATGACCGACTGGACGCTGGACGGCCGCGTGGGCACACAGGTCATCGTCGATGTGTGCACAGCTTGCCAATCGTTCTGGTTCGATCAGCACCAAAGCCTGCAGCTCTCTCCCGGCTCCACGCTCAAGCTGATGAAATTCATCGGTGAACACTCGTCAACAGCCAAGCCAACCTTGTCGGACGTGCTCCGCTGTACGCGATGCGGTGGCTCGCTGTCGCTGGCGCACGATCTGGTCCATAACACGCGGTTCAACTATTGGGTATGTGCGAATGGACACGGAAAGTTCATCGGTTTCTTCGACTTCCTGAAGGAAAAGAATTTCATCCGGACGCTCTCTCCCCAAGAGATCCAGGAGCTGAAACAGAACGTCCAGAGCGTGAATTGCTCCAACTGCGGCGCATCCATCGACCTGCAAAACAACTCGGTTTGTCCCTACTGCCATTCCGCCATTTCCATGCTGGACATGAAGCAGCAGCAACAGATGCTCGCGCAACTCAAGGAAGCTGCCGAGCCCCCGCCAGTTGATCCGACATTGCCCCTGAAGCTCGCCATGGCGAAGGAACAAATATCGTCCGTATTTCAGGAGCACGATGCCGAGTGGTGGGAAGACGCGCGCTCGGGCGACCTCGTTCAGGCTGGTTTGAAGGCGGTCACCCGATTGATTGCCACAATCCTGTAATTGGATCGCCTACCGCATACTGAGAACCAGATGTCCGGTAACCGCAGCTAAGGCTCGATCAGCGGAATCGAGCCTAACAATTGCAGATCGATCATCATTTGAACGCGCCGGTCGAGTTGAAAGAACTGTGCCGTTCCTTTGGCCGATAGCGCGCTACGGAAGATGGGGATGTATTTGAGCCGGAGTTGGATCACGGATTCATCCACCGCGAGCCACCTCTTCGAGAGGCCATCGGCCTGCTCGTCCGTCATGTTCGTGTTTTGCAGATACTCTTTAATGAGAGCGTATTTCGCGTCGTTGATCTTCACCAACTCGGCGACGTATTGGTCGTAGGTCGGCCAGAATTTCTCCGCTTCGGTGTCGGTCAACTTCATATTGGCGGCGATAACTTGCTTTCGGGTGGACCGCAGGTCCGACCTCAGCATGGCGATCTCTTGATCGACCGACGATGCGTTCTCGCGGCTGGCCGCGGGTTGCGCAGTCTGCGCTGCGGCATTTTGAGCGATCAACGCCTCGCCAGCGAAAAGAAACCCGCTCAGCACCAGAACTGCTGCCGTGCTCTTCTTGATCATTTGACCTCCCGTTCCACAATGGGCGAAAACCACGGTGAGCACCGATAGAGTTTCCCGACGCGGGCATTCATTAGCGTTCGCGGATAGGCTGCCACCCGATGTCGCTGAATCGCTGGCCGGCCACCTGGAGAGACCCTCGCTTGTAAGATATCGGTAGTCCCCGCTAGGCGACACTGTCACTTTTGACAGGGATGGAAGTAATCCATTAGCGGCCCAACTGTATTAACATGCACTCGGACTTGCTGTTCTCAGTGGTTCTTTTGTGGCAAGAGGACAAAGGTAAGGAGAAAGATTATGAAGTGCAAACTGACGGGAGCGGCGAGTTTGGCTGGGGCGTTTGTTGCGGGCATGGTCGTGGCGACGATATTGGGTGGGGGGATGGCTGCGGCGCGGGCGAAGACTCTGCGAGCGGCGGTGCAGGGGCAGCAGGTTATCCTGCAGAAGGTCATCAGCCCGACGGTGTCGGACGAGGACATTGCTTTGCTGCGCAAAGATATACGGGCAATGAAAATGCAGGTGATTGGCCAGAATATGTCGCTGTCGGATCCTGAGGCGGAGAAGTTCTGGCCCATCTACAAACACTACGCGGACGACCTGCATGAAGTGAACAACTCGAAATATGCGCTGTTGAAGCAGTACGCGGAAACGTGGGAAACGATGTCGGACCAGGAGGCGCTGATTTATGTGCGGCACTGGATGGAGGTGGACGCGGAGGCGCAGGCGTTGCGCCTGAAGTATGTGCCGACGGTGACCCAGGTCTTGCCGGGCAGGAAGGCAGCGACGTTTTTCCAATTGGATCGGCGGCTGTCGATGATAGTCGATTTGCAATTGTTTTCGCAGATTCCGTTGGCGCATGTGAAGGAGTAGGAGGCTCCGCGCCCCCTACAGGCCACGAATTCTCTTCCAAAAGCGAACATCAAACCGCCAGAGTGACCCAATTTGAACAGACACTACTCAAAATCTCTCCTACCCTTACTCAAACGGGATTTCAAACTGGACGCTCTTGGGCTACCCCATCGCCTCCCGAGTCCAAAATGGGAATTCTGGCGAATAATTTCGAATCGAGGGAGATAATTATGAAAATCAAATTCACCACTGGTCTTCTAGCACTTGCGTTTGCACTCGGCTCCACTGCTCTGGCTACGACCGCAACTTCTCACCAGGCAAAGGAAAGGTCCAGCGCCACGGTCACGGTTGCTGGTTGCCTCCACAATGGCACCACCACAGACGTGTTCGTTCTCACGGCAAAAGACGGTAAAGGCTGGGATCTCAGCAGTAAGACCGTGGACATCTCAAAACATGTAGGCCACACCGTATCCGTAACCGGTACTCCTGTCACCACAGCCTCCACCGACGGCTCTGCCGCATCGGCGACCACTCGGCTAGACGTTTCAGATCTGAAAATGGTAAGCGAGAGCTGCTCGCAGTAAGAAACTCTCCATAGAGTGGACGCCTCTGTCAGCGTCCACTTTCACCTTCTAAGCAATCGCCGCATGCCCCCTATGATTGTGCACAACGAAGTGTCATTTCGAGCGTAGCGAGGAATCTGCTTTTGCCTCTCTGCGTAGAAACAAGGACTCACGGTTTTACGTGGACTTTCACGTGTTGCGAGTGAATCCCGTTTGCGACAACTACCAATTCGTAGTGGCCCACCGGAATCGTGTGTGGCACGTGGAAATGGGTGTGATGCTTTTTCTTCCCCGTGGCCACCGCCATCGTCGAGTGGTCAAACGTGCGGCAAAAGAAAACCTTGTTGCTGCCAACACGCTTCAGCCGAACCAGGGGATAGTTCGTCGCCATTTGCGCATCATCCCCATAGGCATTGGCTTGCGACAAGCCGTTCAGTTGGCGTCCGGTCAGCCGGTAGGTGTGCCCGTGGCGCAAAGATTTAAGCACATGAGTAATGTGCGGGCGCCAGTGGTGGTGAGGTCCCCCGGTGGGAGTAAAGACCTGCAGCTTCGATGTACAGGTGGAATACAGAACTTGCCCTGTCGGCAAAAGCAGGAATCGGCAGTTAAAAGTAACGGTAGTCGCAGCGTTGGCAGGGCCTGCCACCGGATTCAGCCCCGTCCCATCGTATTCGAACACGCTCACAGGTTGACCGGCCCAACCCGCATTGCCCCCCGTCGTGATCACGCTTCCCGCGATACACAGTACGCGGCCGTTGGGTAGGAGACACGCGGGAGCATCGAACGCGCGCATCAGTTTTCCGCCCGTCCCCACGGGAAAATCGGGGCCGGCAAACCATGCCCCGGTTTTGACCTTGTAAATTGCGGTGTGGCCAGTGGCGCCAGTGCAGAACACTCGGTCGTCGGGCATCAGAATCGCGGGACCAATTTCAATCGAGACAGGCGCGTTCAGGACGAGATCAGCAGCTGCAGGCACCCCCCCTGCGCTCACCCACTTATTGGTTTTTATCTTATACTTCTCGGCCTTCGGATGATTGTTAACTTCCGGGCAGAGAATAAAATCGTTGGGCAGGAGCGTCCAGCCTTCTTCGGAGCTTGTGTCATTTTTTAGGCCCCCCGGAGTCCAGGTTTTGGTTGTTGGATGAAAGATCGCAGTTTTTTTCGTCTTGATGCTCCCCAGCAGAAGCTTGCCATCCGGCAGGACGCAGCAAGGCGCGTCTCCAATATTGGCCCAGCCTGGCGGCACGGGCACGGAAGTCCAGGAATCGGCAACGGGGTCATAGATCTCTGCGGCTGCCAGATCGAGATTTACGCCACCGTTGTACTCTCCGCCTGCCACAAACACGCGTCCATCCTTAAGCACGGCCGAGGCGTAGTACAGGGGCGCGTTCAAGGGTCCGTTTTGCGTCAAAGGCGCATTTGCCACCATCGGGCTCATCGGATGCCAGGTGCCTTTCACATAGTCACCTTTGGCGTCCGGAACGAGCTTATGCCAATTGGCGGTCTCATATTCGTGGCACATCACCGTGCCGTCGGTCAGAAGAAGCATTGTGTCCACGCTGAAAGAAGGGGTGTTCGTTAGGGCTTTCCAAGGGCCTGCCATGAGGTGTTCCTCCTACGAGAGAATGTGAATCTCGCAGGCCAATCGTTTCATCCAGCCGATGTCTTCTCTTCTCGCCCGCGTAGCGAGAACTGCCCCACGCGCCCAGTTTTAGATACCCGGAGACAGCAACTTACTTCTATCGCTAGGGTTTGGACTTGTGGGGGAGAGCAGGGAGACGAAGGCCGTCGAGCCATCGAAATGGCGGGCTGGGACGTCTTTTCTGCTCTCTTTGAGAGGGCCGCTGTGCCGATTCGTTGCCTCTGCGGCCCAGAGCCATCAGCTCCACAGGTCAAGCACAAAAGCAATTCTTGAATCCGATCTAGGCCAAATTATCGTCCGTATTGCTGCGTGGGCTGCGATTGCCAAGTCTGTGGGTTGCCCACAGACAAACGACACACGCATGCTTCAAAATAGCCTGGCATCGCGCCGGGTTGCCAGCGCCGTTCCCATGCCGAAGTGCTGAGGCTAACAGATGAGAAAAGAGCTCCCGGAAAAAGAGACGTGGGAATGGATCGCGGCACAGATTCGAAAGCATGGGCTACCGAAGCGCGGGCGCCCCAAGAAAGACCCCGTGGACCCCGACTTCGACAGGCTAGCGGATGCGCTACTCCTACGAACCGAACTCGCGATAGCGAAGCTTGAACTTAACGACCGGCAACGCAAGTACCTCATCCGCGTCTTGCGCTCGCGTCTGCGAAGTATCGTCACCCCCGCCGATCGACGCTCATCGCCCCGGAAGCTGTAACACAACACTTTACGCGAATCGTTGCGTTCTCGCGGCGCCGCTCTCCGCACACAAAGGCTTTAGACCGTCGCCGTGGCTCGCTGGCCTGAGCGCAGTGTTACGTTTCATGAGTGGAAAAGCGCGACGGACTCAAATAGGCGTCGCGCTTTTCAGGGATGCAAAGGAGTGCATCTGATACTGGCGAATCCCCCTGGCGTTAGCTACCAGAGCGCGCCGAGAGGTTTCAGGGAGACAAGAAGCACGCGCAAGGATTCTCTCGCAGAGTTCTTATGGAGCGCAGTTCCATACAGCACAGAATCGCCCTGGCTAGCAGCGAATAGAGCGAAATCTCAGGACAGTTCGCGGTCAGGCGGTACACCCGGCAACAAGCAAAACCGCAAACGGTAGGCCACCGAGGAGTTAAAACGCTGCCACCCGCCAAAAGCCTGGCCCACCCTCCGGCTCAACTGAAGTGTCTGAGCAACATTGCCCCGATAAAGGCCGTGCAAGAATCCACTTGAGCGCGGCTGACATTTGCCCAATCAGCGTGAAGGCTATCATTTCTGAACTTTAGAAAACTCTGAGCAGTTCCGATTTCTCCGCCTTTCAAGACCACCTTATCCTTCAGAGCGTTGAGTACATCTTGGAGGCTGGGCCTACCGATAACCCCCGCTAATTCCACACCCATCCGCCGCAGCAAGTCTTCAAATGCGGAAGCAATCATCACGGCCGCAACATTCTTCGCTGCCTCCGTCTGTTGGAACAAGGTTTCTTTACCCAGTCCCACAAGGTCAGCCAAGACTTCTCCCGCCACCTGAAGTCGCAAGCTTCCAACCAAGCCTGCTGGAGTTCTGCCACGGCATTAGTAATTGCTCCAAGAGCCTGGCGGCTCAAGTCCATCGCGATGTTACTCATTCCCTGCGGCTTTGCTTTTGAAATAGCGTCACAACCCGAGGAGAAAGCCCTCAGTTGCGTACTCTGTGGGCCGTACAACGCGGTCAACATTGATGTGGCAAACTGAACGGCTTCACTGGCGCCAGTCTGGCTAGTCGATCGGCCTTTGCTTAGAACCTCGTCCGCACGCTTAATCCACGCGGGTGAATCGAAGACCACGGTGATTTCCCTCCCTAATTCCTGGAACTCGAGAATAACGAGAGATCATGTGGCCAGGGGGACGCGGAAGTCGCCCTTGTGAAGCAGCGCGCTCTAGGCTCCGTCTCACGGGTTGATGTCTGCTCCACTCGCCGCAGGCTACCCTAGTGGGAAAGCCTGCGCCTACCTTCGCGTTTCCAGTGCCCAACATAATCTCTAAATTCCTGCGCGGACCAAGTAGACGGTGGTACGGCCATCATCTAGGGGGATTAGCCGGGCCTCACACAAACACCATTTTCGCGCACCAAATTCTCGTGCATCCCCATTCCTCTTATTAACTCACGCCGCATGCGCATGCCGTTCGAATCATTACTACATAAGAAAGACCTTGACAAGTTATCAAAAACGCGGTAATATTCTCCGTGAACATCGACTTCCAGCCCGCTCGCCCTTCCCATTCTGGAACTCGCCCTCTCCCTGCCCTTCGCACCCTACAGCTCGCACGAACTCTCTGCGCATTCAGCGTCGGCGTTCACCCCCAGCTGCTCGGGGCGTTTAGTTGCTCTTCTGCCCTTCCTTCTCTGTCTTTGCTTCTTAACCTTCCAACCTGCCAACTTTCAAACCTTTCAACCACGCCTTGCCTATCCCCTTTCCCTACCACTCTTACAGGCCCCTCGCAAACCGCTGAAAACGCAACCACTTTAAGTCCCGCATTTGTCACTCTTACAGACCGCGTCAACCATAACCCCTTTGTTTGCCACTCTTACAAAAAAACACCGGGGGTGGGTATCCCCCTCCCCGCATTGGAGAAAAACGTGAAATCCGCTAACACCAGCACCATCATTGATCTCGATCGTTGCCAGCACTGCACCCCGTCCGGTCGCCGTTGCAAGCTGCCCATCGAGGGTCCGGGAAAGTCTCTTTGCTACACCCATATGCAGGAGCTTATGAAAACCGACGCCCTCAACCTCAAGAACGCGCTCCTCACCAACCACCAGGGCTTTCAAACCGCCCAGGGCATCAACTTCGCGCTCAAAAACCTCTATAAGCCTCTCGCCGCCAGCTACCTCTCCCCCCGCCGCGCCGCTGTCCTCGCCTACATCAACAGCCTCCAGCTACGCACCCTCCCGCCATCGACGCCGACAACCTCGCTGGCATCACCGACCCCACCGCCTCAGAGGAACTCGAGGCAACTTCCGCCGACGTTCACGCAGCCAAGGCCACACCCGACACATCGTCCACCGACGCAACCTCCGCCCAAACGCGCCCGACCTGGGACCCCCGAACCCGACCCCACAAAAAAACCGTCATGACCATGCGCTCCCTCGTAGGGGCACGATACATCGTGCCCTCTTCGCCATCGCGCCCTCGATACGCACCCGGTTGCCACATTGCCTCCAATCTACTTACGAACTCTCTCAGCTCGTCGCCCACCGAAAGCGTGAATCGTCCGGGTCCCCGCAACAACCTCGCCACCATGCGAGACTCCCTTCGGAATGAAATATTCCTCTCCCGCCTTGATGGGAATCCGTTTGCCCTCGATGATCAACGTGTAGCACCCCTGCACCACGATCATGTACTCATCGTACTCATGCGCGTGAGGAGCGGAACTCGCCGTTTCGCGGCACGTCCAAAACGCCATTTGACTCCCATCCGCCCCGTCAAACACGTAACCCTCAACTCCGGGCGTCGCCTGACTACTCGTTGCAATCCTGTTCTCGGCACACTTCATGAACTCCGGAAAATCGTCCATAGGTGTATCTTCCTCGGCGGCAATTCTCGCATCCACTGTGAATGTGTCAACACACGGCTCGCCGTCAGAAGCCCTCTACAAAAACGGTTGACGCTATCCCCCTCTGCACACAGAATCTTTACTGCTCCGCGCCGCAGCCTTCTAGGATTTGCTGCGCTTCGCGGACAGGACAAATACCCTGATGCAAGCTCCCTTTCGGCGTGCCGCTGTCGTCATCGTTTGCTTATCCATCGTTTGCATCGCCGCGTCATTTCTCCATTCGCGCGCCGCTCAAACACAATCCTCCCCCGCTGCGCAGAAAGCCGCGCCCCACGTCGATCCCGGCGAAGCCTATCGCCTCAACACACTGGGCGTCGCTTACATGAATCAGCAGCGCCCCGCCGACGCGCAAAAACTGTTCGAACAGTCGCTCGCCGCGGACCCACAGTTCGACGTCGCCCGCGTCAATCTCGGCATCTCTCTCCTGGCCCAGCAAAAACTCGAAGCCGCTCGCACGGCTCTCGCCGCCGCCGCGGAAAAACTTCCGCAGGATCCCTACGCCTGGTACAACCTTGGCCTCGTCTACAAAGATCTCGGCGACGCGGAAAAAGGCGTCGCCGCTTTCACGCACGTCACGCAAATCGCCGACGAAGCCGACCCCTGGTATTTCGTCGGCTACTTGAATTCTCAGCTTCAGCGTTACGATCAAGCCATCGCCGCATTTCAAAAGGCTCTCGCCATTTTTCCGTTTCACGCGTCTGCCGAATTTGGGCTGGCTCGCGCCTACCAGCGCAGTGGCAATGCCGAAGCCGCCAAAGAGCATCTCGCCAAATTCCAAAAGATGACCGCCGATCACGTCGCCACACCGTTTGGTGCCGGCTACGGCGATCAAGGCCGCTTCTCGCTCGCCGAACTTCCGCGCAGCTCCATTCAAAACGCGCCGCCCGCCATTCCCGTTCATTTTTCTCCGCTGCCATCCGCGTCCATCTTGCAAAGCCAAGCTGCAAATTATTTTCCTCCCGGTCCCAGCGTCGGTGCGTGCATCTTCGATTACGACGGCGACGGAAAACCCGATCTTTTTCTGGTCACCGCCGACAAAGCCAACGCCAGCCACCTTCTCCGCAATCTCGGCGGCGGCAAATTTTCCGATGTCACCCAGGAGTCTGGCCTATACATCAACGAAGCCGGCTTGGGCTGCGCCGCTGGCGATTTCGACAATGACGGCCACACCGATCTGGCGGTCTGTTTCGCTGATGGAATCCGGCTTTTTCACAATAATGGCGCCGGAAAATTCGACGACGTCACCGCAAAAGTTGGCATTCGCCGCGAAAAAGGCTGCGTCGGCGTGACTTTTGTCGACTACGACCACGACGGCGATCTCGATCTGTACATCACCATGCAGCCCACCGCGGCCGCTACGCGTGAAACAGCAGCGCACAATGTTCTCTGGCGCAACAACGGCAACAGCACTTTTACCGATGTATCCGCCGAGAGTGGTCTTGGCGTCGATGCTACCGGGGCGGGCCTGGTCACCACGGATTTTAACAATGACCGCGCCATCGATTTTGTTTTAGCAGGCGGCAACGACGGCGCATCGATTTATCTGAATCCTCGTGCAGGAAAGTTCACGCCGCTTGCCGCGATCGATTTCAAAAAAGAGAATCTGCCGCCTGCCGTCGGCGTGGTGGCTTTCGACTTCAATAAAGACGGCTGGATGGATCTAGCCTTCACGCACGCAGGCGCTCCTG
>Ga0206978_1172_pt1 | contig 13308 bp, 11 predicted proteins | sample Alteio_BWMinCont_21_FD_153477 | JGI IMG/M metagenome (GOLD analysis project Ga0206978, IMG submission 153477) | Enriched cells from forest soil in Barre Woods Harvard Forest LTER site, Petersham, Massachusetts, United States -... | ecosystem: Environmental > Terrestrial > Soil > Temperate forest >...
TTACCATTAACGGTAAATCGTATAACGTTAACCTGCAAACAGGCGTTGTAAATTAAGGGGAGTAAATTTTACCTTCACGAAATAATAAAGCGCCCGTCGGTTTGGGATATTAATAGACGGACGCTTTTTTTATCGCCTGAAATAATCAGCACGAGAAATCGTGTGGGTATTAGATTTGGTGTTTAATTTTTTAAGAGCCATAGGCTCGATAAATGTTGTAACAACGGGTTTCAACCCGTTGCACATACACGTAAAAATGTTAAGTGCCATCGGCACGGCTCATATTATACCGCTGAATTTGATGCCATTCGTTACTGAACACCAAATGTTAAAACGCTCAATATATGGGCCGAACCTACGGTTCTTTTATTATTTCTGACTTCTTTTCAACGGATTAAAATCCGTTGTTACAATATTTGTCGAGGCTACGCCTCTTTTTTATTTATTAGCTTACACACAAAACGTCATAGAGCCATAAATTTCTTCTATTTAGTTGTATAATTGTTATGCAATGAAGAAACTCTTACTCAACCTGAATTTCCAGGTAATTACCGGCATCGTATTAGGAATTATTGTTGGTTTTTTATTTCCGTCGTTCGGGCCAACGGCGAAACTTATCAGCCAAACCTTTATCAGTTTGATCACCATGCTGATCGCGCCCATTATCTTTTTCACGATTGTATTGGGTATTGCCGGTATGAGCGACATAAAAAAGGTGGGACGGGTAGGAGGCAAAGCTTTGCTTTATTTCGAGATCGTATCTACCTGCGCCCTGATCATCGGGGTGATTGTTGCCAACGTAATAAGGCCGGGTGATGGCTTTGTAAGCAAAATTGCGGCAGATAACTCCAAGCTGGCCGTCTACCAAAAAGCCGCTGCCGATATGCATTGGGTTGATTTTATAACCCATATTGTGCCGCCCAATATATTTGAAGCTTTTGCCAAAGGCGATATTTTGCAGATACTTTTCTTCGCCATATTATTTGGTTTTGCTTTGAGCTTTATAGGGGAGCCCGGGCAGCCCGTTATCCATCTTTTTGAAAATCTTTCGAAGGTGTTTTTCAGGATCATGTATATGGTGATGCGCGTGGCCCCCATTGGCGCTTTCGGCGGGATGGCTTATACTATCAGTGCTTATGGTATCAATACATTGAAGCCTTTGGGTTTGCTGATGGCCTCGATATATCTTACCTCCATCTTTTTCATATTCGGTGTACTGCATCTTATCTGTTATCTCTACAAGTTCAGTTTCTGGAAGTACCTGAAATTTATTAAAGAAGAGATACTGATCGTTTGGGGCACTTCCTCATCCGAGTCTGTACTGCCCGCCATGATGGATAAAATGGAAAAATTCGGCTGCTCACGGTCGGTTGTGGGGCTGGTTATCCCGGCGGGGTATTCGTTTAATTTAGATGGAACTACTATTTATTTATCCATGTCGGTAATCTTTTTGGCGCAGGTGTTCCATATCCCGCTTACGCTGCTGCAGCAGCTAACCATTATCGGCATATTGATGATCACCTCCAAAGGTGCAGCAGGCGTAACCGGCAGCGGTTTTATTATATTAACCTCAACCCTCGCAGCTATAAAAATCATCCCGGCAGAAGGCGTGGCGATTCTGCTGGGTGTGGACAGGTTTATGTCGGAAGCAAGGGCTATTACCAATATGATAGGTAATGGGATAGCTACCATTGTGATAGCGAAGAGTGAGAATGAGTTTAGCCCCCCGGCCCCCTAAAGGGGGAGTTTTTGAGAGACTTAATAAACATTTTATTTTAACAGATGGTTATACCTAAAATTTTCATTATGAAAGCAAATAGATCAACCAAAACCGCTTTTCTTACAGCACTGTCGTGCCTCCTGTTTATTTGTATGAAATCAAGCGGGCAGGAATATTGGCAGCCAACAAAAGCATTTCAAACGGGAAGATCACCGGGGGTAAAAGTAAAACTGATAAGTGAAAATGGCGCAACAAAAACTTATGCCATTGTTTTTGCACCAGGTGATGAAATTATGTCGGGTTTAAACGAGTTTGCCGTAAAGTACAATGTAAAAAGCGCCCATTTCACGGGTATTGGCGATGTGGAAACCGTAAAAGTTGGCTGGTTTGACAAAACAAAAAAAATGTTTAAGATAAATGCACTTAATGAGCAATGCGAGATCACCAGCCTTATCGGCGATATTGCCCTATACGATGGCAAACCGGTAGTGCATGTTCACGTTAACCTGGCAACAAGTGATGGGATTGTACATGGCGGCCATTTGCTGGAAGGGTTTGTGACGCCAACCCTGGAGATAATGATGACTGTTGAGCCGATGCCGCTTTACAAAAAACTTAGCCCTGTTTTTGGCGGGCCTCTTATTGATCCCGAACTGAAGTAAAATTATTCCTCCAATAGAAGCTTATGGGGTTTGACATTCGATCAAAAAACTTAGCTTTGCGCTACAAAATCAAAAACACGATGAGCGTTCTCGTAAATAAAGATTCCAAAGTCATAGTTCAGGGTTTTACAGGCAACGAAGGTACCTACCATGCAGCGCAGATGATTGAGTATGGCACCCAGCTTGTTGGCGGTGTTACCCCCGGTAAAGGCGGGCAAACCCATTTGGACAGGCCAGTATTTAATACCGTTGAAGAAGCAGTTCAAAAAACCGGCGCCGATGTCTCCATCATATTTGTACCCCCGCCATTTGCTGCCGACGCTATAATGGAAGCAGCCGAGGCTGGTATTAAAGTGATCGTATGCATCACCGAAGGTATCCCCACAAAGGATATGATCATGGTGAAGGAATATTTAACGGATAAGGATTCACGCCTTATTGGCCCCAACTGCCCTGGCATTATCACGGCCGATGAAAGCAAGATCGGTATTATGCCGGGCTTTATTTTCACGAAGGGCCATGTTGGCGTGGTTTCAAAATCAGGCACATTGACTTACGAGGCAGTCGACCAGGTGGTTAAGGCCGGGTTAGGTATCACAACAGCTATCGGCATTGGCGGCGACCCGATCATCGGTACACCCACCAAGGAAGCAGTTGAACTGCTGATGAACGACCCCGAAACACAGGGTATTATTATGATCGGCGAAATAGGCGGAGGCATGGAAGCCGAAGCTGCCCGCTGGATAAAAGCAAACGGCACAAAACCTGTGGTTGGTTTCATCGCAGGTCAAACCGCGCCTCCCGGACGCCGCATGGGCCACGCCGGTGCCATAGTTGGCGGAGCAGATGATACTGCTGCGGCAAAAATGAAAATTATGAGGGAATGTGGCATTCGGGTAGTAGAATCACCGGCTGAGATTGGCGCGGCGATGGCGGAGGAACTTTTGAAAATAGGTGAAAGGTAAAAGGTGAAAGGCAAAAGGTTTTTAGTTCAATAATTCAGACATTCGATAATTCAATAAATAAAAAGATCCTGGTTAGAAATGGCCGGGATTTTTTTATGCTATCCCATTTACCATAAAATTATAAACGATGCCTTTAGTTAAGTTGATTTTCAATTTAAAATAGCAACTTCCTCCATCTTCCATTAAAACAATGCTTTTTTTCCAATCAGAATTTTCACCTGTATTGCAAAAACAATTTACCCAAACTTCTTTTTCGCCTTTCGAATTAATGATCGGCATCAATTGCTTATAATACTTCGAAGGGGTTTTGATAAAATCACCTTTCCATGTAAAATTCGGGTCATGTTTTTTCTTTCTTAATCTCTTAGTAATTGATATGGCACTATCTTTTTCTATCCTGTTATATTCCGATACCCTTTTTTCAATTAGGTCTTCAATCTTTACGATGTCTTCATTTGATAATGTGGTTGGTTTGGCATCCTTATCAAAATAATAATTGTTCGCTTTATCAAACTCAAGGATAGCATACCTGGAAGTATCCAATAATTTAGAAAGATGAATTACTCCGTTAAGCTTAATATCAGTTTTATGGCCGTACCCTCCAATGGATAGTACAAAGAAAGAGAAAACAGTTGCGATTATTTTCATATGTAAATATAATGAGAACAAGCCAAGAAGTTTATACCTTTTCGAAAAATACGCGCCTGAATTTTCCTTGTCAAACCTGTGTCAATATCCCTTTAAAAAACAAATTATCCCGGCAATTTGTCGTATATTTATATAAGCCGAAAAGGATAAATAAAAAAATAAAATCGGTGAAATCATTCTCAAATCGGTGAAATCATCCTATAATCGGTGAAATCCCAATCAATAATTCAGTAAATCAATAATTCAATAATTAACATGCAATATAACACATTAACACCCGAAGAAGAACGGGTAATACTACATAAAGGAACTGAGCGGCCATTTACAGGCTCGTTATTAAACAACCATGCACAGGGTTTATATGTATGCAAAAGATGCGATAACCCTTTGTACACTTCCGAAACTAAATTCGAATCGCATTGCGGCTGGCCAAGCTTTGACGACGAGATACCCGGCGCAGTAAAACGGGTCCCCGATGCCGACGGCCGGCGGGTGGAAATAGTATGCGCCAATTGTGGCGCACATTTGGGCCACGTTTTCGAAGGCGAATATTTAACGCCGAAAAATACAAGGCATTGCGTAAACTCGGTATCGATGAAATTTGTTCCGGCAGGTGATTAAGCAGGTGGATGAAAATTATTTTAGCGCAGCGTTTTTTTCTTAACATTTTAATTACATCTATTTCATGCGGCGCAATTCATCCATTCATAATCTTTAATTATTTTTTGTGTATAACTTATGGGGGATGTTAAAAACTTAAACTAACATCCTAAAAATGCATCTCCTATATTTGATTTTAAGTTCTTCAATACTATCTGTTGTTACCGGCTTCCGGCTGATAACAAAAGGGGACCAGCCGCCGGAGGGCAGCCGGGAACTGGGCATAAATTGATAAATTAGTTTGACGGGGATTGGTGAAAAAGCCGCTTAAGTAGTTAGCAGTGATAAAGGTTATCACAACAAGTAAAACTAACGCTGAGGCATCGTTGTCGGCTAATATCAGGGAGGTAGAAACATTAATTGGAGGCTTGTAAGAGGACATATTAAAGAAACGCAGTACATGGAACAGGAGACCGAACTATTATTAAAAGAGAACAAGGACCGCTTTGTTATACTACCGATTAAGTACCCCGAAATTTGGGAAATGTATAAGAAATGCGAAGCAAGTTTCTGGACTGCCGAGGAGATCGACCTGGGGGATGATATGAAATATTGGGATGCCATGAACGATGGTGAGCGGCATTTTATATCCCACGTACTGGCATTTTTTGCGGCGAGCGATGGCATCGTTAATGAGAACCTGGCCATAAACTTTATGAGCGAGGTGCAGTTGCCCGAAGCCCGTTGTTTCTACGGTTTCCAGATCATGATGGAGAACATCCACTCCGAAACTTATGCCTTGCTGATAGATACTTATATTAAAGACCCGGCCGAAAAGGACCGTTTGTTCCACGCTATTGATACTGTACCATGTGTTGGTAAAAAGGCGCAATGGGCGTTGCGCTGGATAAACAACGGAACGTTTGCCGAACGCCTGATCGCTTTCGCGGCGGTTGAAGGGATATTTTTCTCGGGCAGTTTTTGCTCCATCTTCTGGCTTAAAAAACGCGGTCTGATGCCAGGCCTAACTTTCAGCAATGAATTGATATCGCGCGACGAAGGCATGCACTGCGAGTTTGCCTGCCTGCTGTACCGCATGCTGGAAAACAAACTATCAAAGGAAGCGGCCACCGCCATCATTACCGACGCGGTTGAAATTGAAAAAGAGTTTGTTACCGATGCGCTGCCGGTTAACCTGATAGGTATGAATGCAAAGCTAATGAGCCAGTATATTGAATTTGTGGCCGACAGGTGGCTGGGCGAATTAGGCTATGATAAAGTATACGGCGTGTCAAATCCATTTGATTTTATGGAGATGATAAGCCTGCAGGGTAAAACAAATTTCTTTGAAAAAAGGGTAGGGGACTACCAGAAAAGCGGGGTGCTGAATTCGCAGGAGAGCAAGTCGTTTTCACTGGATGAAGACTTTTAGGTAAAAGGTTAAAGGCGAAAGGTAAAAGATTGAACTGGAAATCAGCGAAATCCAAAAATCAAATAAATCAACGGTTAAACATTAATTAAATAAGGGGGTCAACATGTTCGTTATCAAGAGAGACGGAAAACAGGAAACGGTAAAATTTGATAAAATTACCGCAAGGATTGAAAAGCTATGCTATGGTTTAAACCCCGCGTTGGTGGACCCGATAGACGTTGCCAAAAAGGTAATTGAAGGTTTGTTTGACGGGGTAACCACCTCCGAACTGGATAACCTGGCCGCCGAAACCGCGGCATCGTTAACCACCAAGCACCCCGATTATGCTTTGCTGGCATCGCGGATAGCGGTATCGAATTTGCATAAAAACACCATCAAATCGTTTTCCGAAACGATGCGCAGGCTGCACCAATACATCGACCCTAAAAACGGGAAGAACGCTTCGCTGCTGGCTGATGATGTTTGGGATATCATCGAAAAAAACGCGGAACTTTTAGACAGCACCATCATCTACGACCGTGATTTTGGTTTTGATTACTTCGGTTTTAAGACGCTCGAAAAATCGTACCTGTTAAAACTGGATGGAAAGATAGCCGAACGCCCGCAGCACCTGTTTATGCGCGTATCCATCGGCATCCATAAAGAAGATATCGATAGCGCTATAAAAACCTATAATTTGATGAGCGAGCGTTGGTTTACCCATGCCACGCCAACGCTGTTTAATGCCGGTACACCAAAACCTCAAATGTCATCGTGCTTTTTGCTGACCATGAAGGATGATAGCATCGAAGGGATTTATGATACATTAAAGCAAACCGCAAAAATATCACAAAGCGCAGGCGGTATTGGTTTAAGCATCCACAATGTGAGGGCTACAGGCTCGTACATCAGCGGAACGAATGGCACCAGTAATGGCATTATCCCTATGCTGAGGGTGTTTAATGATACTGCCCGTTATGTTGACCAGGGCGGCGGCAAACGCAAAGGCGCTTTTGCCATCTATCTTGAGCCATGGCATGCCGATGTGTTTGAATTTTTAGACCTCCGCAAAAATCACGGCAAGGAAGAAATGCGTGCCCGCGACCTGTTTTACGCCCTTTGGGTGCCCGACCTGTTTATGGAGCGCGTGGAAGCAAATGAGGACTGGAGCTTGTTCTGTCCGCATGAAGCCCCCGGACTTGCTGATTGCTGGGGTAAGGAATTTGAGAAATTATATACCAAGTACGAAAAAGAAGGTCGTGCCCGTAAAGTGGTAAAAGCACAGGAACTGTGGTTTGCCATATTGGATTCGCAGGTGGAAACCGGTACGCCTTACCTGCTGTACAAGGATGCCGCCAACGGAAAATCGAACCAGCAAAATTTGGGCACCATAAAAAGCTCGAACCTTTGCACCGAAATTATTGAATATACCTCGGCCGATGAGATCGCCGTTTGTAACCTGGCGTCTTTGGCGCTGCCGCGTTATATAAGAGAAGGCATTTTTGATCATGTTAAATTGTACGAGGTCGCTTACCAGGCAACTGTCAATCTTAACAAGATCATCGACAATAATTTTTACCCGGTTAAGGAAGCCGAATATTCCAATTTCAGGCACCGCCCTATCGGGTTGGGTGTGCAGGGTTTAGCAGATGCTTTTATCCAGATGCGCCTGCCTTTTGAAAGCGAAGAAGCAAAGAAACTAAACAAAGAGATATTTGAAACCATCTACTTTGCCGCGATGACCGCCTCGAAAGACCTGGCTATAAAAGAAGGCGCTTATGAAACCTTTAAAGGCTCGCCGTTATCAAAAGGCCAGTTCCAGTTCGACCTTTGGGGTGTAAAACCTGATAGCGGCCGCTGGGATTGGGAAAACCTGCGTTTGGATGTAATGAACCATGGTGTGCGTAACTCGTTATTGGTTGCACCAATGCCAACTGCTTCAACATCACAGATACTGGGTAATAATGAATGTTTTGAGCCTTATACTTCGAATATCTACACCCGCAGGGTATTGAGCGGTGAGTTTATCATCGTAAACAAATACCTGCTGCGCGACCTGGTTAACCGTGGCTTGTGGGATAACAACATGAAGGATAAGATCATCACTGCCAATGGTTCGATACAGGAGATTGCGGAGATACCACAGGAAATAAAAGATCTGTATAAAACCGTTTGGGAAATAAAGATGCGCAGCATTATCGATATGGCTGCCGACAGGGGCGCATATATCTGCCAGTCGCAATCGCTCAACCTGTTCATCAACTCGCCGAATGCTTCCAAGCTTACTTCGATGCACTTCTACGCATGGAAGAAGGGCCTTAAAACAGGTATGTATTACCTGCGCACTCAGGCGGCATCACAGGCGGTGAAATTTACCGTTGAGAACCAGGGCGGTAAAAACATGGAACCTGTAATACCTGAATTGGTTGACCAGATCGCCGACGAAATACCGGCCGGGCCAAGCTGCTCGATGGAAGAGGGGTGCGTTACTTGCTCGGCGTAACGCCGTAGAGACGCAATATTTTGCGTCTCTGAAAATAAATAATATCGTTAGAGACGCAAAATATTGCGTCTCTACGTATTTTAGGCCTATTCTTTTATGAACACCAAACACGAGATCATCCGCTGCGAACGATGCGGCAAAAGCATGGAGTGCAAGGCAAACGCCTTTGCCAAATGCCAGTGCAGCAAAGTGCAGCTGAATTTGAACGAGGTGCAGTACATCAGCGAGAACTATGAGGGATGTATTTGCGCTGGTTGTTTGGTGGAGTTGAAGGAGGAGTATAGAGCGGGACTTAATCTCCCATAAGAAAGTAATAGTTTCCTTGCTTTATGATGCTTTCACCATCCCCGGAAATATCATCGTCAGTACTTTAAACGTTATGAGAAAACCAACGATAATCAGTACGAGCAGATTCGTCTTTTTTGTCTTCAATTGAAAGGCCACAAAGAAAGATAGAGCCGTACCAAATATAGTAGTGGAAATGGTGCCTTCTATAAAATGACGCACTTTATCGGAGTTTTCTGTAAATGATAATACGAATTGAAAAAATACATCCTTAATGAAACAAATGGCCGTCCCCACAAGTACTAGACGACCAATGTTCAGTGCGGGCATTTCTCTCAATGCCTCTTTTTGAGCAAAAATTAGTATAGTCAACGTAAAGGCAAAGATAAGTACCCCGTAAATTCTGATCGGTGTATGCGGGACAAATTCGGGTATATCAATTGGTGAAAAAAACAACGCCCACCATAGCAGAAGGAGCCAAATGAGTAATACTCCGCTGTACTTTGAGACGATAATTGCGATCGGTTTCATTGCGCTAAGATATGAAGTTACCTAGACTTTACTAATTGACCACCTTTGTCGACTTTCCCTCACTGCAGGCTCTCCGGAACGAACCCTGCGCTGCGTCATCCCACGGTAAGAGATGGATGTGCAATAAATGCAAAAATTGCAATTAGTGAAATTTTACATGACTGATAATCAGCCGTTCACGTTTTTAAAAGCTATTGCGAAGTGAACGCTAACGTGAACGCTTTCCCGTCACCGCCGGGCCTTATCAGTCCCTGGCGGAAGTGTCAACCTAAGTCCCCCCGCCTCCTTAAAAATTTTAATTTTATACAATAATTAATGTTATTTTAATGTTATTAATTTGTTAACTTTATATAAAGTTAAAGTGAACAAGTTATTAATAACCGGTTTTTTAGTTTTCTGCTCGTTGCGGAGTTTTTCAACCTGCATTGCCATTTATGTTGCGGAAAACGGCCATATTTATGTTGCAGCAGATAGCAGGAGAACTTTCTTTTTTAATGACGGTAAGGACAATAATAAAGTCGAGTCCATTTGCAAGATCCACAACGTTGGAAACAATTATTTTGCTATTTCGGGGTTTGACGATGGGGGGTTATTAAAGGCGGCTACCGCAGCGTTGCAGCAAAATTCAAATATTGATACTGCTATCAAATCTTTCGGTACCGCGATGTCAAAACGTTACAAACTCCTGATGGGTGATGCAAAATTATTTTACCCGGATAAGTTCAGGCATTTTTTAAATGACGGCCTGGCGGATGTGAGTTTCTTTGGTTTTTATAATGGAACAGCCAACGTGGTTAATGTCGAATTTTTTTGCAGTCTTGATAAAGACGGTAAAGTAATAACAACATACAAGATACGCCCGATCATGGCGCTTACCGTGATCGGGCTTTCCAGGGACATTACAAACTCAAAACCTGAAGACCTGCCCACAGCTGCAACCATGGAACAACGGCCTGAATTATATGTGGAAGCATTGGTGAAAATAGAAGCAAAAATGCAGCCCCTTGCCGTAAGCGAACCAATAGACCTGCTGGAACTAAAACCAGACGGCGCGGTTTGGATCAGGAAGAACGAAGACGAGGCTGTAACTTATTGAGACTTACGAAGTTTAATTCGGAGTTTAAATTGTTTTTTAAAGGCCTCATTGAGGGCTGCGCCGTTTAAAAACTTCGTAAGTCTGCCGTACGCTAATTTCTTTCTGGCTTTCTGACTTTCCGACTTTCGGACTAAAATACCTATCTTCGCAACCCGAAATCATACTTATATGAAATTATTAGAAGGAAAGACCGCGCTGGTTACCGGCGCATCGAAAGGCATAGGCCGCAAGATCGCTGAAAAATTTGCAGAACATGGCGCCAATGTGGCTTTCACCTATTTATCATCGGTTGAAAAAGGCGAGGCCCTTGAACAGGAACTCCAAAAATTCGGCACCAAAGTTAAGGGCTACCGCTCCGATGCTTCGAAGTTTGATGAAGCCGAAAAACTGGTAAATGATATAGTTACTGATTTCGGTACTTTACAAATTGTGGTCAACAACGCGGGCATCACCAAAGATGGCCTGCTGATGCGCATGACGGAAGAGAACTGGGACGAGGTTTTGGATGTGAACCTGAAATCGATCTTCAATATAACCAAAGCCGCATCAAAAATTATGATGAAGAACCGCTATGGTGTTTTCATCAATATGAGTTCGGTGGTAGGTGTGCAGGGCAATGCAGGGCAGGCCAACTATGCAGCTTCAAAGGCAGGTATTATTGGTTTTTCGAAATCGATAGCAAAAGAATTAGGCTCACGTAATATCCGTACCAACGTAGTAGCCCCCGGCTTTATAAAAACAGAAATGACCGAAGTACTGGACCCCAAAGTTGTTGAAGGCTGGGCCCAGGCCATCCCCTTGAAACGCGGCGGCGAAACCGAAGATGTGGCCAATTGCTGCGTATTCCTTGCGTCTGATATGGCATCGTATATTACGGGACAGGTTATTCCCGTTGATGGTGGAATGCTGTAGAGTGATTTTAGATTTACGAATTACGATTTTTGATTTTTGATTTTGGGAATTGTTTTTAATATTCAGATCCAGAAAGTTTCCCTAGCCCCCCAAATCAAAAATAAATCCGAAATCGTAATTCTAAAATCATACATCAAACCTATTCCCATTTAAACGTCTTCACCGCCACAGCGTAAACAACAACGAACCAAATGCCTAATATCAGCAGGTCGTGGGTTACGTCGCCCAGGCCGGCGCCTTCAAAAGCCACATTGCGCATGGCGTTATTAAGATAGGTTAGGGGTAATATATTGCTCAGGGCTTGCAGCCACGATGGAAAAGCAGTTGTCGCAAAAAAGGTACCCGACAATAAAAACTGCGGCAATGTGATGATATTGGAAAGCGGCGGTACGGTGCTTTCATTTTTGGCAATGCCTGATATAATAAACCCGAAGCCCATAAATATAATGAGCCCTATAGCCGAAAGTATCAGCATATTGATGACGGTTGTGAGGCCATGTACCAGGGTGAACCCAAAAAAGTAATGCCCCACCGTTATAATAAACAATGCGCCTATCCAAGAAAATACCAGGCGCGCCAGGGCTTCGCCTAAAACGATGCTGTACCTTTTTACCGGTGTGGCAAAAAAGCGTTTGATCACCAGGGTTAAACGCAGGCTTAGAAATACAAACGCAGTTCCAAAAACGCCGCTGCTGAGCAGGGAAAAACCCAACATCCCGGGAAGGATAAAATCGATGTATTTATATTCGCGTCCTTTTACAGTGGCTTCTTTTAATTCGGCTACCGGCTGCCGGTCGGTATTTCCATGGCTGTTTATCTGGTAAAAAACACTATACAAAAGCGACCGCAGTATTCCATCTTTCTGTTCCGAAGCGGTGGTGTATTGTATGTTAAGCGTAAAAGGCGGCGCGCCGTTGTTTTTTTGGATGTCGATAACAGCATCAAGGTCACCTTTCGAAAGATTTTTCGCCATCTCGGCAGTCGACTGGTTTTTTACTAAATGCACAATCGAAATGTGGTTTAACGCTTGAAAAATGGGGTTCGTGCTGCTGGTATCGCTCGTTTTTGCCACGCCAACTGCCACACTCAGTCCGCCGCCGCCAAGATTGGCAAAAACAATAATAAATATCAACGGGAACGCCAAACTAAACACCACCGCCGACGGGCTGCGTATAATTGAACGGAAACTGGCTACCGCTATGGCCAGGGTTGCGCGGGTATTGCTGTATTTCTTCATTTGGTTCATTAGTTCATTGGTATTTGTCGGTGTGCAAACTGCCAGCCGCCAACTTGCTCCCCCTTTATGGGGCTGGGGGCCTATCCCTCCCGCCATTCCTTGCCGGTCAGGGTGATAAAAACGTCCTCTAAATTTGCCAGTTTTACTTGCTTTTTGCGTTCGAAGCCGGATGCTACCAGTTGGTCGATAAAGTGGTTGGGGGTATCGATGCCGACTACGTGGCCGCCGTCAATAAAGGCTACCCGGTCGCATAGTTCTTCGGCTTCATCCATATAGTGGGTGGTAATGACAACTGTCGTACCGTTGTCGCGTATTTCGCGGATCAGGTCCCATAAGTTGCGCCGCGCCTGAGGGTCGAGGCCGGTTGTGGGTTCATCCAGGAAAATTATTTTTGGATTATTGATCAGCGTTGTAGCTATCGAAAAACGCTGCTTTTGCCCGCCCGAAAGATCCTTATATTTTGATTTGGCCTTATCGTTCAACGCTACTTTTCCCAGCATTTCAGACGGTGTTTTGTCAATTCCGTACAGACCGCAAAAAAGCTTGATCAGTTCCGAAAGGTTTAAATTTGGATAATAACCCGCAGCCTGCAATTGCACGCCGATGCGCTGTTTAATTTTATCCGCATCATGATCGATGGATAAACCATCCACAGTTACCTCGCCTGAAGTTTTGTCGCGAAGCGTTTCAATGATCTCCAGGGTGGTGGTTTTGCCGGCGCCGTTGGGGCCAAGCAGG
>Ga0206978_1173_pt1 | contig 13214 bp, 6 predicted proteins | sample Alteio_BWMinCont_21_FD_153477 | JGI IMG/M metagenome (GOLD analysis project Ga0206978, IMG submission 153477) | Enriched cells from forest soil in Barre Woods Harvard Forest LTER site, Petersham, Massachusetts, United States -... | ecosystem: Environmental > Terrestrial > Soil > Temperate forest >...
TGGGTCGTGCCTCGAAGGTAGATGGGACGACCGCTGGCATCCAGAACGGCTTCCCCGCGGGAAGTAAGCCAGAGTCTTGTGCCGTCTAAACGTTTGGCCTCCAAGTCCAGCTCGTAGGGGATTTTTGTTCCAAGCGCTTTCTCCACGCTCTGCTTCAATCGATCCCAGCTCTCCGGAGTGAAGAATTGTTCGTGATCCCGAAAGGAAGGTGCCGGCAGTCCGGGATCGTATCCGGACATGCGATAGAGTTCTGCTGACCAGACCATGGCGTCAGAGCGAGGTTCCCAGCGCCAGCTGCCGGTCTGAGCCAAGCGTTGAGCTTCATTCAACTCGGTGTCTCTTTGTCGCAGGGCCTGCTCGGCATCGTTTCGCTCCTCCACAAGCGCTGCGAGGGCCATGAAAGGCGCCGCCGTGAAGAACAAGAATAATTGAAGCGACAGGATGTTGATAATCGGGCCCGGGCCGGTGAAGGGACCTCGGCCGTGGATGGCGCCCCAGATGGATACAAACGCAATGGCAATCATTGAGGTACTGACTCCGGTCGAGCCGAAGCGCAAAGTGCACCAGATGAGGAGCGGCACGAGAGAATAAAGGAGGGTGGGAAAGGTGCTACCCAGGGGAGAGGCGAAGGCGAGCTGCCCGAGAACAATTAGGACAACGAGGAGGGCTGCGGCTTCGAGGTAATGAGCAAATGGCTTTTTAGCCCAAGCGGGAATTTCTCTGGCCCAGCCTAAAGCGGCGGGCATTAGTGTGAGGAATCCGAGCGCTTCGGAAAAGAAGGCCACTTTCCAAGTCGCCCAATAGTTGGGACTGTTGGAAAGCGCGCCGAAGAAGGCTCCAACGAAGGGAGCCAGGAAAACTGCGTAGAAGGAATACTTAGCAAAGGCTTTGACACTATTAAGGCGAGGTGGGCCGTTGAATGCAACGCGCAGACACCAAGCGGCGGTGAGAATTTCTACCGCATTAGACAGAAACAGCCAGACGATGGCACGAGTCGGTGCTCCCCCTTGCAGGTCATAGAGAACAAATCCAGCCAGGCCAGCCAGCAGAAGTACCGGCCATAGCCTGCGCCGAACCAGCACCAACACGGATGCCAGAAGTACATTTCCCAGCCAAAGAGGCGAGACCATTTGCGGGTGAACGATCAGCATGCCGCCAAGTCTTCCCGCGACGTAACACAGGGCAGCCACGAGACATGCCTGGACAAGGACGCGAAGAAAGGTGTTCGGGTTTGTAGTGTTCAGCGACTGCCGACCTCGATCTGTTTCGATGACCTACCTCCGATGCGGCAGGGCCGGTCGGCGGCTCCCGTGAGTCGCGAACCAACGGCCCACCCAGGGTCAGAGCAAGATGACGTTGCTATGTTACGCGGTTATGGTGATTTTGTTGAGCGGGTCGACCGTTTTTAGTCTCATCGGCTGCTCGTTCAGCCACGTCGCATTCTGTGTTTCGGGTCATCGAAGCGAGAGGAGCCCAAGCACGCGGAAGCAACGGCACCTGTTCTTGAGAAAAACGTACCATGGAAGTCTGGCGCCAGCAAATTAACTACCTGGCATTCGGCGTCTATGACGTCATGGTTCGTATTTAACTGGAATAACATAGTGGGAGGTCGTCAAGCATGTTAGATTGGCGCCGACCGAGTGGCATGGAGTATTTGGCGCAGGTCTGCAGGCGAGCTGGTATGGGTGAAGTTCTTTGTGGCTAAGAAGGTGACTGACGGGCTTCGGATTTCGAGTTGAGGGGTTAAGGAGGAAAGGATGGATTCGATGGGCGGGGTGCTTACGGTTTTGGGCGTGTTTTTTGTGATTTTTGTTTTGGGTTTGGTGTTTGGCTCGTTCTTTACTGTGGAGACGGCGCAGGTAGCCATCGTGCAGCGGCTCGGCAAGTTCGCACGCGTTGCGGGCCCAGGACTCAATTGGAAGACGCCTTTGATTGAAACGGTCGTCCGGCGCATGAGCATGAAGGTGCAGCAGTTTGACGTGAAGGTCGAAACGAAAACGCAGGACAACGTGTTCGTGCAAATCCCCGTATCGATCCAATACAAGGTGATACCGGACTCCGTGGAAGCGGCGTTTTACAAATTGACCGATCCCGTCAAGCAGATCGAGTCTATGGTCTACAACGTGGTCCTGGGGCACGTTCCGAAAATGAAGTTGGACGACACATTCCTGAATCAGGCAGCCATCGCCAACGATTTGCGGGATAGTTTGGACGGGTCGATGAAGGAATACGGCTACTCGATCGTGAAGGTGCTGATCTCTGACATCGTGCCGGACCAAAAAGTGAAAGCAGCGATGAACGACATCAACGCCGCGCAGCGCGAACGCGAAGCTACCGTATCGCGCGCAGAAACGAACAAATTGCTGCTGGTGAAGCAGGCCGAAGCGGAGGCGGAGTCCAAGCGGCTGCAAGGCGAAGGCATCGCTAACCAACGCAAGGCCATTATTTCGGGACTAAAAGATTCCGTGGAGGACTTCGCGAAGACTGTGCCGGGCTCGACGCCTCAGGACGTGATGCAGCTCGTGCTGATGACGCAGTATTTCGACACGTTGAAGGATATCGCTGCCAACGACCGCACCAACACCGTGTTGATTCCGCATACGCCGAACACGCTGACGGATCTGTTTGGCCAGATCCGGAACGCCGTGATTACCGGGACGGAAATGACCAAGCATGATGTACCCGGGTCATTGTCTCCGAGCGATTCGCGAAAATGAGCGGGAATCCTGAGTGTTTATTCTATAGCAGTCAATAACCTTTCATGATTATGCGGGCGCAATAAAGTACTTGTGCGGAGAACGCAAACAGGTATGATGCTTCCCGTCTCCGCCACTTGGGGTCAAATTCCTTTAGTATCATAGAGAAAACAGTCTATGAACCGTGCTTTCGGCGTCCTCTCTACTGTAGTTCTGTCTTTTACGTGGCTTATGGGGGGCTGCGGTGGAGGATCGACGGGTGCGATTATCCCCCCACCTCCTCCGCCACCAGCAAATCCTGTTCCGGCAATTACGACGGTCATGCCGTCCTTCGTCCTTGCTGGTTCAGCCGACACGCCCATCACCATCACGGGCACAGGATTCATTTCCAGTTCGACGGCTCAATGGAATGGCGCGGCAGTAGCCACGACCTATAATTCGGCAACGAGTCTGAGCGCCACACTTCCAGCGGCGGACCTGACCGGAAGTTCAGCGAGTCTGATTACTGTACAGAACCCGGCGCCGGGTGGCGGAGCTTCCGCGGCGACGCCGTTTAATGTGAATAGTCCGGTGGCGGTCATCACCGCGATTTCGCCGCGGTACGTGCCGCCGGGCAGTCCGGCAACAGTCACAGTTACTGGAACGGGATTTGAATCGAACTCGGCCGTGTTGTGGAACTCGTCGGCTCGACCCACAACCTTCGTGAGCGCTACTACGTTACAGGTCGCTCTGAGCGCAGCGGATTTGCAAAACCAGGGCACGGGGTCACTAACGGTAAGCAATCCAGCACCGGCCGCGTCCACGAGTCCTGCAGCACCGCTGGTGGTCACTTCTCAGCCGGTTCCGGTGATCCAAAGCGTTAGCATTGCCAGCGCCTCGGGGCCTGGCGCGGGCTGTCCTCAGTTGCAGGTTACGATCTCGGGCCAGAACTTTGCGGCTGATGCAACAATCCAAGCAAACGGGGTGTCACTTCCGAGCAATGTGTTTACAGGGAATCCAACAATTGTTTTGAACTTTTTGCCGTTGGGCTTTGTGAGTGCGCCAGGCGCTCTTTCCTTTACAGTGACGAATCCAGACTTTGGGCCGGTCATCTCGAATCCGTTTGTGTATCCTGCGGCGAGTCCGGCGGTGCTGGCGTTATGTGCCACACCGTCCCCGACTACGGTTTATGCTGGGAGCAGTTTCTCGTTTACCGTACAGCCTTCCGAAGTAAATATAAGCGGCAATGGGACGCTGACTTTAGGAACCCTGCCTACGGGGATCACAGCCACCAGTGGGAATGTGGCACTTCCCCCGGGTGGTACGGCGCTGCACCTTCAGGCGGGCAACACCGCAGTCGCAGGCACCTACGATCTTGCCTTAAACGGCTCGGCCGGGCCGGCGACCGCTCAGGGCGATTTCAATTTCACGGTGAGCACCGGTACCGTGCCAGGCTTCAATTTCTCTCAGCCTTTGGCCACGGAAGTAGGAGTGCCCATCGGCGGATCAGGAAGTATTCAGTACCAATCCATCGTAGGTTCGAACGGGAGCGTGGATTACGACGTTACTCCTTCGGTGAGTGGACTACCTCCTGGAACAACGGCGACATTTTCGCCCAGTCCGTTTTCGGTAGGGCAGAGCGTTACCGTCACGCTCTCTGCAGCCAACACGGCTCCAGTGACACAAAACGCAACGGTAACACTCATCGGGACACCGTCGGCGCAGGTGTCAAACGCGACCGCCAGTTTCCTCGCGGACGTCACGCAGCCTCCTGGTTCGCTGCCAGGAAACCGCACCGACTTTGTAGCTACGGCGGGTACTCCCTATGCGGCCGCTTATGACCCCATTCACAATTTGATTTTCTCGAGCAATCCGAACTGGAATCGCGTAGACGTTATCTCGAACGCGACGCACAAGATTCTAAGAAGCGTTCCTGTGCTGTCACCGCGGGGCCTGGACATCACCCAGGACAATTCGCAGGTCTGGGTGCAATCAGGTGGGCAGAATCTTTATTCAATAAATACGGCTTCGCTGCAGGCGACAAAGTACTCACTGCCGAATCATTTGATAGGCAGCTCAGGTCTGCCTGTATCGTTTGCGGGGGACACCAATCTGCTGGCGCTCGCCGATGGAACCTTGTTTCTTTTTTATAACGATTCCGGAAGTAGTGGCGGCGGTCAGGTGGGAGTTTGGAACCCTCTAACAAATCAATTGACTGTGCTGACCAGCGGCCCGGTTACGGCATTTGAAACTCCTGTGCGAAGCGGCGACGGCACCCGCGTATATGCGGCCAATGATGCAGGCTACAAGGCGGGAATGGAGGTCTACAACACGAGCACAAAAAGCCTGAGCACGATCAACTCAGGAACTGCATATGGTTCTGTGGTGGCAGTGAACCAGAACGGGTCAGAACTCATTTTGGAAGCCGGCTTCAACAGCGGAGGAGGACTGAACATTGCACTCTATGATCAGAACCTGAACCTGCTAGGGCCTGTACCGGGGTCATTAGCAGGCTACGGGCCGCTCGCTGGTGGAGTATTGTTTAGCACCGACAACACGAAGATTTATGAGGTTGAGTCTGCATACCTTCTTACCATCGATGCTTCGACGCCTTCAAACCTGAAAGTATTGGGGACTGCGCCATCTTCAACGCGGAATGGTGTAGCGACGCCCTTCGCCATTGATTCGGGGGGAATGATTCTCGGGCTGCAAATCTACGGGATTTCGTTTGATGATTCCACGTTCTATCAGAATTACGCCGTAAACCAACCTTCTGTAGGCGGTTCTTTAATATACACATCGGCCTACGCTGGCCCCCTCGCGGGTGGCACCGTTTCCAGCGTCTACGTTTTCCCGGATCTGACTCCAGATGTGTGGTTCGGCCAAACTCGGGGTTCGGCGAGTATCTCTCAGCAGGAGCTGTCTTTTATTTCGCCACCCAGCACTGCTCCTGGGCCTGTGAACGTCAAGTTCATTTATCCGGATGGCGAACAGATGTTTGGAGCGCAGCTATTCTCGTATTCGACGTTTCCGGAATACGCCGTGCTGTCGGGCTCATCACCTAGCGGAGGTGCGCCGGCGCAGGTCATCGGCTATGGACTACCGGAGGATCCGAGCGGCGGAACTGTGAGTGTTGGAGCAAACACAGCGACCATCACGTCAGCTGTGGGACAATACCCGCCATTCAGCCCGGAACCGATCCCCTCTACGATCCTAAACTACACATTCCCACAGGGCACGCCAGGCTTAGCCGACCTCATGATCAGTACTCCAATTGGAACCGGTACTCTGCCTAAGTCGATCTACTATGCCAAGAGTGTTACCGACTACTCTTCCGCGGATACATTTTCGGCCGTTCTATTTGATGCCAAGCGGAATCAGGTTTATTTGTCGGCAGGCGACCATATCGATGTCTTCTCGACAGCTTCCAACCAGTTCGTTGCCCCTCTTGAGCCGGTGGCACAAGGATCGCAGAAACAGTTCGCCGGCCTCGCGCTAACTCCAGATGGCAGCAAGTTGCTGGCTGCGGATTTGAGTGACGGATCGCTCGCTGTCATCAATCCTGATTCCGGTCCAAGCACCTACATACCTATCGCGACCGCGGGGCCAGGCATAAATGGTTGCGAGGTTGGGCCGCTGTACGTTGCGGCAACTTCTGCCAACCAAGCGTTTGTGAGCACTGGAAGTTTGCCGGCACCAAGTTGCCCGCAATCTAATCTTACGTACATTGCCAATTTGCAGACAAAGGCTGTGGCCCCGGCGGCATGCTCGGGCGGAGTAGGTTTAGACGCAAGCGGCGACGGAAACTTCGTAATCACCGGAAATGGACCTTGCATTTATTCAGTGCAAACATCTTCCTACAATCAGGGATCCTTTCCGACCTACTACGGCTTGTTTGGTGTGGCCATGTCCGCAGATGCAAACGTCATTGGCGCAAGCCAAGTGCTGGGCGACATAAATATGAACCTGCTGGGCGCAATAGGCCTCCCAATTCCTTTTTATGGCGGCGCGACATCCCTCTCAAATCTTTTGCTGCAACCGAGATTGAACGCGTCAGGTAGTTTGTACTATTTCGCCTACCCAAACTATTTCGAGATTGTCGACGTTGCTCACGCCACATTGCGGATGCGTTTCTCGTTAACGGAAACGGTGCATGCTGTGGCATCTCCGATAGCGATTGATTCTGGCGGCCGTTTTGTATATCTCATAACGAATCAGGGTCTCACCGTCGTGGACTTGGGCGCGGCGCCGCTTTCGATCGGGCACCTCAACCCGCAGAATGCGGCACCGAATACACAGGTCGTTGTGCGGGGGAGCGGATTTGATTCCACCATTATGGCTACGGTCGGCGGAGTGGCGGCTTCTGTCAGTTTCACCGACCAGAACACACTGACCTTGACTGTTCCGGCGGCGCATTCAGGGCCTGAAGATATCGTGCTCACTCGAGGCGACGGCGAAATTTACACTCTGGAAAACGGTCTGGTACTCCCTTAGCTGGCATCGATTTGCGACAGCAAACGCGAATACGGCGTAAGCCGATAGATGATCAGGGACGAAGGGAAGTCTTGGCGGAAGATTTCTGATGGTCCGCGTTCTGATTTGTCCCCGCAAAGGGATGTTGGATTGTTTTCATTGACGGTTAAGAGGCCCGTGTGGGATATACATGGGCCGTGGGAAACCACTCCTCCCCCAACTCCGAGCACGAGAACGCACATTTCGACGCTGGCTCGCCGAGCGGCGGGCGGGCATTTTTGTGGATTGGCACCGCTACGCTGACAGGGGCGGTCGTCATGGCGATGGAATTGACCGCGTTCAGGCTGTATGCGCCGTATTTTGGGAACTCGATTTATGTTTGGGGCAGCATGATTTCGGTGGTGATGCTGGCGCTTTCCGCTGGATATAGTTTGGGCGGGTGGATTGCGGATCGAAAGCCTACCGAGGTGGTGCTTTTCCTTATCATTTTGGGCAGCGGCGTGTATCAGCTCGTGATTGTGTTTGTGCAGCGGGCGGTGATGCTGAAGCTTTGGCAAATGGGAGATTTTGCGGGGCCGGCGCTGGCGACGGTAATTATTTTCGTTCCGCCGATGACGGCGCTGGCGATGACATCACCTTTTGTGATCCGGCTACTGGCGCGCACCGGGCATGTGGGAATTACAGTAGGAAAAGTTTTTGCGCTTTCGACGGCGGGAAGCATCGCGGGAGTACTGTTGACGAGTTTTTATCTGGTGCCGAGATTCGGGACGCGCGTAACGATGGAGATACTTTGCGGGGCGTCGATCGTGATTGGAACGTGCGGGCTGATGATGAAGCGGAAGTCGGCGATCTTGCTGGCGCTGCCGGCGGCGCTGCTGTTCGTTGCTCCGATTCCGAAGGCCCCGCCGATCATGATCTGGAGCGGCGAATCCGCTTACAACCGAATACTGGTGCTCGAAGACAAGAGCAAAGGGCTGCGATGGCTGGTGATGAATGATCCGCGGTTCTCCCAGACCATTGAGAGGGTGGGCGGCGGTGGTTCGGGGTTTTATCTGGACGAGTTTGCACTGGGACCGGTGATTGTTCCGGCAAAGAATTTAGTTGTGCTTGGTATGGGAGCGGGAGGATCGATCCAAGTTAGCAGAGAGGTTGCGCCCGAGATTGAGATCGATGCAGTGGAGATTGATCCGGAAGTAGTGCGGGTGGCTGGGGAATTTCTTGGTTTGCCGCAGAACGATCCGAAATTGCACGTGCATATCGCGGATGCGCGACCATGGCTCGCGGGACATGCAGGGAAGAGCGATTTGGTGCATATTGACCTTTTTCAAGGCGGACCCTATGTGCCGTTTTATCTGACGACGGTGGAATTCTTTCGGTTGGTGCGATTGCGCATGACGGACAGCGGTATGTTGATTTTAAATGTGTATGATCGGAGCGCCGGGCAGGAGTTGCTGCAGGCGATGGGAGCGACGATGAGGGAGGTGTTTCCGTCGATCGAGAAGCTATCGAGGCCGGACGGGAATCACATTTTGTTTGCGTTTGCAGAGAAGCGCGGGCTGGAGGAAACTGTGTTGCGATTGAAGCAAGGTGGCGGGCCTGCCTGGGTGCGGGAGTTGGCGCAAAAGGCGGCGGGGGAAATTGTTGAGTTTGAACCGCGAGCAGGAGCAGTGATATTTACAGATGACAAGGCACCGATTGAAGAGATGACGCGGCAAATGCTAGTGGAATCCAAAAACATAAAATGAGAAAACAGAATCGCAGGGGATTTTTGAAGAGTTCGGCTGTAGCGTTGGCGGCGGGGTTGGGGTCGGGGCGCGAGGCGTTGATGGGCGGCGAAAAAGCTGAGGCGTTGACGGCGGGGTTTGGCGCGGCGCGGGATACGCAAAAGGCATTTGGGAATGAGGGGAAGAAGGCGCTGCGGTTGGGGTTGATTATTGGGATCGGGAACGATCCGGATGCGGCGTTAGCGAAGGTGCATGAGCTTGGTTTGCCGACTTGCCAGGTGTATGTGACTGAGTTTGCGGCGGGACTTGTGGAGCGTTTGGGGAAGGCGCTTGGGAAGTACGGGATTGAGGCGACGTCGATAGTGGTTGGCGGACCGGGCAAAGAGGTGTGGGATTTTTATGAGGGGCCGCTGACAATTGGTTTGGTGCCGCGTGATACGCGGGCGGCGCGGATTGCGCATATCAAGAAGGCGTCGGACTTTGCGAAGGAGTGCGGCGTGGTGGCGGTGCAGACGCATTGCGGGTTTATTCCGGAGAATCCGAACGAGACCTTGTACAAAGAGACTGTCGTGGCGATGCGTGATGTGGCGGAGTACTGCAAGAGGAATGGGCAGAATTTCCGGTACGAGACGGGGCAGGAGACGCCGATTACTTTGGTGCGGGCGATACGGGATGTGGGGCTGGACAATCAGGGAGTAAATTTCGATTTGGCTAATTTGATTTTGTATGGGAAAGCAAATCCGGTGGATGCGATTGAGATCCTCGGACCGTATGTGCAGGGGATTCATGCTAAGGACGGATTGTGGCCTACGAACCCGAAAGACTTGGGAGAGGAAGTTGCGATTGGCAAGGGCAAGGTGGATTTTCCGCGGATTATTGCCCGATTGAAGGAGATGAAGTATCCCGGGGCGGTGACGATTGAGCGGGAGATTTCCGGGGCGCAGCAGATGGAAGATGTGCGGGGGGGCGAAGGAGTATTTGGAGAGGTTGATTGGGGCGTAGCGGAGCGGCGAGGAAAGACAAAGATAACGCAGAGGCGCAGAGTTAACAGAGGTTTCGCAGAGAAAGAGAGAACACAGACTGAAGTCTGTGCCACCCTACCGCCAGTCTTCGTCAGCCGGGCCTACGCAAATAATCTGCGCTGGTGGAGTTGGCCAGGGTCTGGGCGGCGACGTTTTCTTCGGGGTGGCAACGTAGCGCGGCGTGCTTTGGGGAGGGCGGGCGGCTGGCCCAAGACGTCGGCTGCATGAGCGGCGACATTCAGCAGGACAAGGTCGGCCATTCGCAGTACGTCGTATCCTCGCGCAAGGGTGCGCGCATCGTTCTCGGCGGCGCACTCCCATTCCATGGCGTTAAGTAAAGCCGCTACGCTGCTTGACCGGTCTCGCCGCAAGCTCAGAATTTCGGTGGTGATGCTCATGATGCCCCCAATGCAGGATTGTTTTGTTCCTCTGGGGCAGAACCACCAATGGAACTTTAGTACTATGCTGGAGGTACTACGTTGTGAATTTCTGGGGGATAGAGTGGGATCGACCACGCGCCAGATGGCGACTTTGATAGCGCCGTCTTCCCGGTCGCCGAAGACCCGGGGGGGTTATTCCTGTCGAAGTACGCGGATCGGATCGGCGTTTGAGGCGCGGTAGGCGGGTAGAAGTGCAGCCGATAAAGCGGTGCAGATCAAGATCGCGGTACTGGCCGAAATGGCGAGCGGGTCGGCTGCGCGAGTCTCAAACAGGATGCTTTGAATTACGCGGGTCGCCGCTAGCGCGGCGCCCACGCCAAAAACAACTCCTGCCAAAACCGGGTAGAGGAGCTCTCCAAGTACGAGCTGGATGAGAGCTCTCCTGCTTGACCCGAGCGCGACGCGAATACCGAACTCCTGCATGCGCAGCGACACCGAGTAAGCGAGCACTCCATACACTCCGAGAGCAGCGAGCAGCAGCGCGGCGAGTCCGAAGCACGACAAGACCAGAGCCTGGAACCGCTCCGTAGCTACCGATTCCGATAGTTGGCTGTCGAGCGATTTGACGACCTGTATAGCCACTTCGGGATCTAGGTCCCAAAGCTCTCTCCGCACAGTTGGCCCGAGAGCTTCAAGAGCTAAATAGCTGCGGACCAGAAAAAATAGGTTCGGCGCGGGATCGTGCCAATAGGGCAAGTAGACGACGGGCGGGTTCTGCTTGAGGTCGACGATATGAGCATCGGCGGCGACGCCGATGACCGTGTACGTGCGGCCGTTAACGCGACATTTGTGTCCGAGCGGATTTTCGCCAGGCCAGGCGGAGGCGGCGAGTGTTTGGGAAATGACGGCATCGTCGGGGTGCTCGCGCTCCTTTTCGCTGAAACTCTCACCGGCAAGCAACGGGATCCGCATTGCGGAAAAATAGTCGGGCGTAACGTCGCGGAGGTTTGCGTTTGGCACGGCGCTTTCGGGAAGCGGGTGATCCGGGCGGTAAACGCTATGGATGTTGGTTTCGCCGGTAAGAGGCATATTGTCGGTAATGGCTGCAACCTGCACTCCCGCGGTGGCTCGAATGCGATCCAGAGCACCATCCACAAAAGCGGCGCGCGCGGGCTCGCCGGAATTTCCGCCCTGGTTGTAGCGCGGCGTCAAAAGATTGACCTCCACGATCAGCAGATGATCGGAGTGAAGCGTGCGGCCTTGATCGAGAACGCGTGCAAAGCTGCGGGAGACCAGGGCCGTCAAGATCAGCAGGACGACGGTGCAGGCTACTTCCGCCGCCACCAGCACCCGCCGCGTTGCGGTCGCGCCTCGTGAGCCGGAGGCACGCACGGAACCGGATTGGAGAGCGAGCTGCGGATCGCTACGCAGCGAGCGAAGCGACGGGACGACACCGAAGGTGACCGCCGTCAGCAGAGAGATGCCGAACGCAAAAAGCAACACCGGCCAACTCATGTGCGCTTCCCCTAAGCGCGGAAGGTTCGCGGGAGCGACGGCAGCAAACAGGCGGACCCCCGCAAACGCCACAAAGATTCCCGCAGCTCCGCCAACTAGCGCGAGCAGCAGACTTTCGGTCAAAGAGCTCTGAAAGAGCCGGCGGGGTCCTGCTCCCAAGGCCGCGCGGAGCGCATTCTCACGGTCGCGTGACACAGAGCGCGCCGATTGCAGGCCGGCCAGATTGGCGCAAGCAATTAGCAGCACGCCGAGTACAGACGCGAGCAACAACCAAAGTGCCTTGCTGAAATGCCCTGTGGCTTCTCGGGACAGAGGTTCGACGCGAGCTCCGAGATGAATTGAGAGTTTATTGGCCGCGGAGTAGGACTCTTGCATGCCGTCCAGTTCACTGGCGGCTTCGGTCGCCGTTACGCCGGGCTTTAGGCGCGCCACAACCAGGAAGGCGAAGTCACCATCATCCGAGGTGAGATCCTCGCCTTGCGGAACTAACGGTTGAAAAATGTCGTAAGGCTGAGCTTCCACGGGACGCGGTGCGTCAGGCATGGCAGCGATGAAGGGGAATACGAAGTTCCTGGGTAGAACGCCTTCCACGATTCTTCGTTCTCCTCCAACATCCAGCGAACTGCCAATGGCGGATGGACTCCCATTGAAAAAGCGCTGCCAGGCTGCCCAAGATAGAACCACTCCTTGATTTGCGCCCTTCTCTGCCTCTTCGGCATAAAAGCTTCTGCCTGCGACCGGAGTCACCCCTAGCACTGAGAAAAAGTTTGGAGAGACGCTCAGACCCTTCACGATTTCGGGATGTTCCTTGGCCAGGGAGACGGCGAAGGAGGAGTCCAGAAAAAGGGCCGCATCCGCAATCTTGGTCGAGTGGGCCTTAAGGTTGCGATAGTGCAGATAATTATCCGGGATAAAGGGATAGCGATTGCTTACTTCCTGTATGCTTTCGTGCCAGACCACGAGCTGGCCGGGATCGCGGAACGGGTAGGGACGAAGAATTACGGACTCGACGATGCTGAAGACGGCCGTTACCGCGCCGATTCCGAGTGCGAGGATCACAATGGAAGCGAGGGTAAAGCTGGGAGACTTGGAGAGCCGGCGGGCGGAGTAACGAAGGTCCGTCAGTAGAGTATGCACGTTACCTCCTAGATTTTGATGTGGAGGACACGAAAGCCTCCTTAGCGTGAAAGTACGAGCAAATGATTCATAAAGTTCCTCATAAGAGCATCAACTGCTTGGGGCCATTTGTGCAGCATTTTCCTGGAGAAAAATGGCGAGCGTATCAGGAAGCTGCAATGACAAGCGGCCGAGTTGTCCCGTGTACCCGCCGAGTACTTAGCTTGGGCGAATCCGTTTTTTTGGTGGTGGAATCAATAACTCGCGAGTTTCGACTGTCGCTTCTTGTTCGATCGCCTAGATGGGCAG
>Ga0206978_1174_pt1 | contig 13197 bp, 10 predicted proteins | sample Alteio_BWMinCont_21_FD_153477 | JGI IMG/M metagenome (GOLD analysis project Ga0206978, IMG submission 153477) | Enriched cells from forest soil in Barre Woods Harvard Forest LTER site, Petersham, Massachusetts, United States -... | ecosystem: Environmental > Terrestrial > Soil > Temperate forest >...
GTTCAACAAATCTTGCTTCCAAATCCCGAGATTGCACCCTTTAGCGCCTTTCCAACGCGATCTTGTCTTTAAACGTAGGCGATTAAACGGTTGTGTTAAAAACGGCAACACGCGATTACATTGTCCTTTAAGGCATGCTATAAACCAACGCCATAAAGACCAGCGATGTAAAGGCAACATTTCTGCAAGCGCCGATATCGTAAAAGCACGACTTAATAAAACGCGGTTGCCAACAATAAATGTTCTCGCTTCCGCTAATTCCAAATGACGTGTTATAAAATTTAATCGGGGGATACAATCGCCATCTAAAAAAATAATATAATCGCCTTCTGCTGCCAAAATGGCTTTGTTTCTAATAGCCGCAGCACGAAAACCTTCCTTAATGTGCCAAATGTGTAAAATTGGAATAGACACACGATTCTTCAGCGCTCGAATCATCTCCGCAGTTTCAGTGCCCGAACCATCATCGGCCACAATAATTTCGAAAGGATGTGTTGTTTTTTGTGCAACCAAGGCATCTAACACGACCCTAAGCGCATTAGACCAATTATACGTTGTGACAATAACAGAAATCTTCAAGGGCAATAACTTATTCACATTGAAAATCCTTTTTTAAGTTTAAAGCACCAAAACAAAATGCAATGATCATGACAAAAAAATAACCGGACGTAAAATCCATTAGCCAAGAATTTGCCAAACATCCTGTCGCTATTGCCAAGATGATACCTTGCGCAAACCATTTTTCTGAACGCGGTAATGCGAAACTCCATTTAAACAGGAAAATGAAAAATCCCACAAAAGCCGTTAAGCCAAAGAGCCCCAATTGAAATAAGGTGTTGATATATTCATTATGTGGATTTTGAGTGCGTGTTAAGTGATTCATGGCTGAATAATTTTGATAGACCTCTTTAAAACTACCTGTGCCATGCCCAAACCAAAGTCGCTCTTTTGATAATTGCCACGTGTGGTTTAAAAATTCTAACCGTTCTCCTATAGAATTATGAGAATTCCCTGCTGTATGCTGATCAAAATCTGCTAAAACATCTAAACATCTTGTGTGAAAAATAGACGAAGTAAAAAAGGCAAAGCTCAGCAATATTGCCAACCCTAAAAGTCCTATGCCTAGTCCCTTCAGACTGGAACGCTGCACAGCCCAAAGCAGCCACAAGACTGAAAAAACCACATAACCAGAGCGTCCTTCACTCATAAACAGGATGTAAAATACTAAAATCACAAGTAAAACACCCAGTCCAACACGTCTAAAAAAATTCGTTTGATTTAATAAAAAATGTCCAACCATAAAGCTGGCAAAAGCCATCATTAAGTTTGTAAAAATGTTATCTTTAAATGCGACGGAACTGGATGCAATACGCGCATTCGTAAAAACGGACAATCCCGCATACATTTTTAACGCACTTAAACTCAATGTTAGGAGCATAGCACTTAAAAAAGCGAACAGTGCAGCACGACGCCACTTTTTTTCTTGCATGATTGGCAATAAAAATGGAATATATAATAACTTACCGATTTTTTCTAACATCCACAGACTGTCTGCCCATGATGCTTGGGAGTATAAAGTGCCTATGACAAAGACACCAAACAACAAGAATATGATTCGAGCAACAGGGTGGCTTGCAATAAACTGACCTTTTTCTTTTACCCCCCCCGCCAAAAACCAAGAGGCTATCAGTAAAAATAAAACCACCTGCGTTGCAAACGTTGAAATAGGTACAAAAAATCCTAACAGTACCGCACACTGTTTGCTAAAAAGATCGCACCTGTTTTGAAAAACGTTCATTTTATTAGATTCTATGCGCGCTTCAAGTATTGCACTCATCTCTCGCTCCTAATAGGGTCGACACAGCGATCGCCCCCTACAATTAAAGAACTCAGCACTTTTTCGGGCGTTACAGTCGCAAAACAAGCAGGTTCGACCCGCTTTTCTCCGGTATAGGTACAAATTCGCTTAAAACAAGGTGCGCATTCAAAATCTGCTGCTACGTGAATTTGATTTAAACCCAATGTTCCCGATTGCGTAGGATCCGATGGCCCATAAAGTGACACTGTCGGCACACCTAAAGCAGCTGCCAAATGACCCAAGCCTGTATCAACCGTTACGATACCCCGTGCGCCCGCTAATACCGCGGTGATTTCACTTAAGGTATGTTTCCTGGATGCGACAACGATTTTTGGCACCGCGCATTTTATTCTATCTGCGCGCAAACGCTCCGTTTCATTACCCCATAATAATTGAACCCCAAATCCCGCATCCACAATACTTTTTGCTAATGCAATCCAATAGGCTTCTGGCCAGTGTTTTGTGGCCCAAGTCGTACCATGCAAAAAAACATAATACGGATTTTGAGTTTGCAAAGCTGGCAAACGCGACAGATCAATACCATAATCGGCAACCGTATCGGGAATGCTATAGCCCAAACCTTTTGCAAACAGCGCTCTCGCACGTGTAACCGCATGTTCTCCCCATGGCACAACAACGCGTTTCTGATAAAATAAACTCGCCAACCCCTCGCGTGCAGATCGCCAAGAGAGTCCGATACGATCGCCACCCCGCGCTAAAATTGTCAATGGAACGCTTTTCAGTAATCCTTGCGCATCTATAATGGCATCATATTTTTGTTGACGTAAGTCTTTAATAAATGTTTGGATTTCGCCATTTTTTAAGGCGTCCCAGCTGTGCTTGCGCCAACGTCGTAGCGCAACTGGAATAATACGCTTAACAGCCGGGTGCCAAGCAGGCACCTCTTGAAAAGCATCTTCGACGACCCAATCAAAAGAGGCATGCGGATAATATTTCTTGGCGTCACTCAGCGCGGGCAACGTGTGAATGATATCGCCAAGTGATGATGTCTTTACAATCAATATGTTTTTCAACTAACTCTCACTATTTTCTAAACGATACAGCGCGCCACAATAAGGACAAGTCGCCTCGCCAGTCTCCAGAATGGGGAGATAAACCCGAGGGTGTGCATTCCAGGACGCCATTTTGGGCATCGGGCAAGACAATGGTAAGTCCGCGTGTGAAACAACATGCTGACCTATGTTATTAAAATCCTTAGCTTTTTTATCCATACGGCAAAACCCCCTGTCATCACCTTAAGCAACTGACCTATTCTACCGCAAATCTTAGGCGAAGTCCTCTTCAATTTTAAAATACAGCTTCGCAGATAATCCTTTTGATTCGCGACAAAACTCGCTTCGCGGAAACTCGCATCCGCTCACCAAAACAATTATCTGCAAAGCTATAATATCGAAACATCTGTTACAATAAAGAAACATGAAAAACTTGAGAATACTTAGAGTTATTTAAAAAACTTTTATATGGCAAAACATCGCAAAGGCCAACACGCACATCGTGTATCTCCTAACAGCAGGCGTTCAAAATCGAATGCTTCTAGCCCTTGGGGCTGGTTAATGACGGGCATGTTGATAGGCATTCTCGGTATTACCGCCATTTTTCTATTGGTGACAGGCAAATGGCCATTGGATAAATTCAACATCAAGTTTAACCCTAACCCGTTAATCCGACAATCAAACGCCATTCTGCCCAACAGCACCACCAAAAAAAATTCACGTAAACCCAAATCCACAGAAACGCGTCATTCAAAAACCCATGCGCCCCAAAAAGAACCTGCACGTTTTGAATTTTATCAACTGCTGCCCGGCATGGAAGTGCCATTACCAGAAACCGCAAACGAAACAGCTGCCAATACCGCTAAACCTACTCTCGCTAAAACAGAAACAAAATTGGCAGCAGCGCAATACTTAATCCAAGCAGGCAACTTTCGTACACTGGTTAATGCGGAGTCTTTAAAAGAAAGATTACATTTACAAGGGCTCTCTGCCAAAATTCAAAAAATAGAAGCTGAAGACGGCGTGTGGTTTAGGGTCACACTCGGGCCTTTTCCTTCAGAGACCATCGCATTAAGCCAAAAAAGCCGTCTTGCTAAAGAAAAGATCCCAGGCATTTTAATATTACAACGTCAATAAGGAGGCAAACCACTTGGAACAGTTCAGAGGTACAACCATTCTTTGTGTACGGAGAAATAATCACGTTGTTATCGGCGGCGATGGACAAGTTTCTCAGGGCAATATCATTTTAAAGGGCAATGCCAAAAAAGTTCGGCGTCTTTACCAAAACAATGTTGTCGCCGGATTTGCCGGTGGAACAGCCGATGCTTTTACCTTGTTTGAACGTTTCGAGAAAAAACTAGAGGCTTTTCAAGGACATTTAACCCGTGCTGCTGTAGAACTCGCCAAAGACTGGCGCTCCGATCGTGCTTTAAGAAGATTAGAAGCTGTCTTAATTGTGGCAGACAAACAAAGTTCTTTTATGATCACCGGCAATGGCGATGTTATCGAACCCGAGCACGGACTTATTGCCATTGGATCCGGTGGTGCCTATGCGCAAGCAGCCGCCAGTGCGTTGCTTGAAAATACGACTTTAACTGCACGCACCATTGTCGAACAATCCTTAAAAATTGCAGCCAATATTTGTGTGTTTACCAACCATAATTGCATTATCGAAGAACTAGAGAGCCAACCCTAATGGATAAAAACTTATTCGAAGTCATGACGCCCCAACAAATTGTACAAGAACTCGATAAACACATTGTCGGCCAAACTGCTGCCAAACGTTCGGTTGCAGTCGCACTTCGCAATCGTTACAGACGCGTGCGGGTTAATGAAGCATTACGACCCGAAATCACGCCTAAAAATATTTTAATGATAGGGCCAACCGGCGTTGGTAAAACTGAAATTGCACGCCGATTAGCAAAATTGGTAAAAGCGCCTTTTATCAAAGTTGAAGCCACAAAATTTACCGAAGTGGGTTATGTTGGACGCGATGTCGATTCCATTATTCGAGACTTGGTCGATGTGTCTGTTAAGCTCACCCGAGAAGAAGCTTTAGCCAAAGTACAGGATCGAGCAGAAAAGACAGCCAAAGATCGCATTGTTAATATTCTCGTTCCAACCCCACCCGATGCGGGAGAGGTGCATGGCACAGAACGAGAAGAAACGCAAAAGGCTTCAAAAAAATTATTTCTGAAAAAATTGAATGCGGGCGAATTGGATGATCGAGAAATTGAAATCGATCTTTCTCACAGTGCCATTGGCGTCGAAATTATGGCTCCTCCTGGCATGGAAGAAATGACGAATCAGCTCCAGAGTATTTTTCAAAGTCTATCGAGCGATAGAACACGTAAACGAAAATTGCGCATCAAAGATGCTTTAAAATTATTACGCGAAGAAGAAGCCAGTAAATTAATTAATGATGAAGATATCAAAACCAGAGCACTCGAACGCGCAGAACAAGCCGGCATTGTCTTTATAGACGAATTAGATAAAGTCACACAACGATCTGAAATTCGCGGTGGCGCGGATGTTTCTCGCGAAGGGGTACAGCGTGATTTGCTGCCCTTAGTGGAAGGATGCACGGTTACAACAAAATACGGCATGATAAAAACCGATCATATTTTGTTTATCGCTTCTGGCGCTTTTCATTTATCAAAGCCTTCTGATCTGATCCCCGAACTGCAAGGTCGATTACCCATTCGTGTTGAATTAAGTGCTTTAAAAACGGAAGAATTTGTACGAATCTTAACAGAGCCGGACGCTTGCTTAACCGTACAATACGCAGCATTGCTAGAAACAGAAAACGTGACGCTCGCTTTTGCCAAAGATGGTATACAACGGCTTGCCGAAATCGCGTGGGAGATCAATGAACGCACAGAGAATATTGGCGCAAGAAGATTGCATACGGTTATGGAACGTGTATTAGATGATATTTCTTTTAGAGCAACCGAACTTGCGAGTACGACTATTACGATTGATAAAGCCTATGTGGAAAAACAACTGGGCGAGTTGATTAAAGATGAAGATTTGAGCCGGTTTATACTATAAAAAATCCCCCCCGCCGATCGAGCAGTGCTCGCTCGTCGCCCCCCCTTTTTCAAAGGGGGGCTTCGTAACCTGTTGATAATTATTAAAAATACTGTCATTATCTAAATTTGATCATTGTGTAATGATCAAATTTAGATAATACCTATTGACTAAATTTAGTCAATGATTAATACTAACATATGGATCCCAGATTTCTGCCCCACAATACGCATTTAGAAACGCCGCAGCAATTTGCGACGCGGGACCCTCAACTACGACAATTAAAAACACAAAAATATGTTTATCGTTCGAAGCTATTAGATCAGTTCCCAGTGAACACGCCCGGGGTGTACACTTTAGGCGGCGGCCGCCAAATTGGAAAATCGACTTTATTAAAACAATGGATGCTAGAGCTGCTGATCAAAAAAATAAACCCGCAAGTGATCAAGTTTTTTACAGGCGAATTAATTAATGATCATCATGCCTTATTGAACCTACTGCAAGCAGAATTAGAAGCCATGTCAGATCAAAATATTCATTATATTATTATTGATGAGATTACTTATATAAAAGATTGGGATAAAACCATTAAATATTTGGCGGATGCAGGATTACTAGAAAACACCATTTTAATGCTAACAGGTTCTGATTTGACTTTAATCCAAGAGGCAAGAATGCGTTTTCCGGGTAGACGCGGCAAAGCATCCCTGGTTAATTTTCATCTTTTCCCTTTATCATTTCAAGAAGTCGTATTACTCAAAAACAAGATTCCAAAGATTAATACTGTATTGCATTCTAAACACTTTCCCCCACCAACGGTTATCGATGCATTATTTAGTGAATTTGAAGATTATCTAAAACATGGTGGATTTTTAACGGCCATTAATGATTTAGCCTTAGATGGCACGATATTAAAAGCAACATTAACAACCTATTCCGATTGGATCCGCGGCGATATGTTAAAACGCGGCAAACAAGAACATTTTTGTCGCGAAATATTAACAGCCATTATAAAGCGCTATAATAGTCAAATAACGTGGAATTCTCTGGCACAAGATTTGTCTATTGACCATCCGAAAACCATTGCAGATTACGCGAGTGTATTAGAATCGATGGATGCATTGTTTATACAACCCGCGTTATTGGAAGATAAACTGGTGGCAGCCCCTAAAAAAGGCAAAAAAATGGTTTTTACAGATCCCTTTATTTTCCATGCACTTCGGGCTTGGTTGTTTCCTGTAGCGGATGCTTACGAAAATCAAATTACAACGGCCTTGCACGATCCTGAGTTATGTTCACTCTTGGTTGAAGCTTGTGTTTCTACCCACTATCGTCGTTATTATCCAACCTATTATATTAAAGCAGAAGGTGAAGTTGATGTTGCTTATGTTAATCGTGGCCGTTTTTGGCCTATAGAAGTTAAATGGACAAATCAACTGCGTCCTAAAGATATCAAACAAATTTTAAAATATCCTAATGGTCGTATTTTTTCAAAAAATAAATACCGTAGTCAGCTAGAAGCGGTACCTGTAGAGCCTTTACCTTTAGCATTGTTTAATTTAAGCAATCCCTAGTCGGGAATTTTGCACATGTTAGGCTTGCTGCTTGGTGTAGTTCGACACAATACAGGAAAATGATGGTTATCTTTGGGTGGTACTGTCTTATTTTGATTTTCAGGCTTATTTTGGTCCTCAGCTACCTGCGGTGCTAATGGCACAACCTTTTTTAATGCACCTTTTGAGCGCGTGTCTTCCCATCCAGATAAAAAAGCGTTTGGTCGAAATTCAGGTGCCTCAGCGTTTAGTCGAAATTTAGGCGCCTGTAAAACAGGTTTTCTTCTTGTTGGTGCGGGTAACCAACCCCCCTCACTTTCTTGCTTGTTGTCATGTGTTTCTGTTTTTCTTGCTTGTATCAATGGGAAATTGGAGTGTGCTTGTTTTTCCAGCGCTTTATGAGTCGACGGTTTTTGAGTTATATTATGGTCGCTTAATATAGGTGCTTTTTTTTCAGCTTGAACTGTCGTTGTTTCAGGTGCAGCATTTGTAGCAGGCTTGTCCAGGAAAGGCGGTTCACGATCTTGGCTAACCCTCTTTTTATTTTCTAAATCTTCTGTTGTTGCTAGAACTTTTGATCCTAAATGCTCCGTTTTTTCTGCTGCGTTTTCGACTGAAAGCGAAACTTCTGCTGGCTTAGCTGGCAGTTCGGAAACGACTGTCTTTAAAGTTGCTGCAACAACGCATGGTGCTGTCGGAACGATACTGCTGCTAAAAGATTCCAGCGATTGCTTTAAATCTAACGACGAATTTTTTATTCTCATTTCCATAAAATCAATAAAAGAAATATTTCTATTTTCCAACGCTAAAACAATACCTTCTTCTTTGCAGAAAAACTTTTTGATAAATGGTTTTATTATTCCAAAATTAGTAACAATGTCATCATAAGATTCAGCATCGTATATTTTTTGGCATTTACTTTTAATCTCTTCTCTTTTACGGCTTATATTACCATATGCTTCGTTTATGGTTTTCGAATCGACAGCATCATCATGCAATCTATATTCCTTATAATAACACCAAACACTTTCTGCGACACTTAGACTTATTCTTGTCATTCGTTCCTGTGTATTTATTCTTTCCTTTTCTGGCATTTTATTCATTTTTTCTTGAATCGCACCACTCATTTTTCGGTATATTGCACCTTGAATTTGCTCACTGCTTTTGCCTTTGAATTCTGCAATTTTTTCAAAAACCATGGCATGTAAATCACAGGCCTCTGTGTTTGGCATTACCCAAAATTCAGCATCAAACACTACTTTAGATATTTGTTCTTTCCATTGATTTTTTGTTTTTTTATTAAAAAGATAAGCTGGATGTAAAAGATGAAAAAATGAAACATTAATGTTATGTACAGTTTCTAATCTATTTTCCTGTGGATGTCTTATCGTTTTTTCTGGTTTATCTGCAAGCGCTTCTACAACACAAACACCATCAACAAATTTTGCTGAAATCGCTTTTGTGCTTTCACTAATAGGCTTTATTTTTGGCATAATGCCGAAAATCTGTTTGTATAAGACTATTCCATTTTCTCTAAAGAAGACTTTTATATTAACCCCTTCTCCAACCCATTTTTTTTCAGATTCAATCACAGCAAGATCAATACTGGAATCGGCATTAATCATTGATATTCTTTTTTTATTATGAACAATAATAATATTACAGCTTAAAAAATCATCGATATACAAGCCATCGTAATCTTGATTACTTGTCTCCATGCGGCATATTTTACCGAGTGGCACTCTGATAAGCCCACGTGCTTTTGATTTATTTGGATTCAACGAAACGGCTGAAGTGGTTTGCTGACTAAACATAAATCTTTCCTTATTTGGAAGTGTTGAAGTTTTTTTGAATAATACCTATGTTCGGAAAAATATGCCAGATTTTTTAATCTTACATTTTAAAAAGCGATGGTGGGAAAATTTTAACCTAAAACAAAAACTTAAATTTAAGCGAAGCGGAATGACTTCTAAACGATTTTTTCGCTTCTAAATCATAACCACCACTGATCACAAAATCATCCGTGACCAAAGCAGTAAGACTCGCACCGACATTGACTCCCGATTTTGGTGGCAAAGCGCTGGTTGAAACAAATGAACCGCCACCTGCTACAAATCGTGAGGTAATAAGCACATTAGGATTTCGAATATCTACAATATAAAAGGCATGGATCTCGGGAAAGAAATCTTCTTCTTGACTTCTATCCGCGAGTCTTCCACCCAGCATTGCACGAACTGAGTTGATTTTTGTTGAATTCACCTGCTGATTTAAAACGCCCGCACCTTTTTCTGTATATTGACTAACATTTAAGTGCATGTATTGCACACCCGCCGTTGGCGAAATTTCTGCTTGACCACACGGAATTGTAAAGCCCCCTTTAACTTTAGCGCCATATTGAAACCCCGTATAAGCCGATGTCGCCGTTACGTTGAACAAAGGCATGTTTCGTTTTCCATGATAGTTATTCAGTCCGACAGACAAAACACTGTCTAAAAATAAGGGCCCGTAAGTTGCACTACCATAAGCGAGGCCTTGTGTACTACCAATCTTTGTGTTGCTTCCCGTATTATTTGATTGTTTTACAGCAGAATTTGCATAACTCAAACCCAGACCAACGCGAAAATATTCTAGAATAGGTACATCGCCTAAAAACCCAAAACCCGCAGTCACTGCGTTATAACCGGGAAGTCCATTTCTGGTCTCTTGCTTTGTGGAATTTCCAAACACGATTGGACCGTAAGATCCTTGATCTTCTAACATATCGCCCGCTGCATACCCTGTTCTGATGTAACCTGTTCTGGCAAGCACCCCTTGTGTGCCCATTGTACGTATTGTATCCAGCCTTAACAAAGCTTGATCTGTTGCACCTAGGCCTTCCATAGTAACAGCATATAGACCATCTAACCCTGCTGGCGCCAGCTCTTCTAATATGTCTTCAAATTGGCTTTGGGATGTAGCACTGTCTACAACGCTTAATACGGAACCAAATTGAGCGTTTGTAACAGGATTTGCAGCCAGACTATCTAATTCTCCAGCAATACCGTTCAATGCCGGAATATTATTGACATCTTCGAAAGGTGTGCGCTTTGCAGTAAGTTGCAATACATTGCCACCGCTTACAGAAGGCGTAAAATTAAGAAATAAAGCAGAGCTTTGCACAGTAGGTAGTGTATAACCAGCCTGAACGTTATTTATAATATTATTGAATACCGTGCCATCATTGATAATTGTTGTAGTTGGCAATGTAACATTCATTGTGCTGCGATTTAAAGTTGTATTACCCGTTACGTGAAACTGACTATTTTGTCCTGGACCCGCAATAGCGATATTTATTGTTCCGCCTGCTTGTTGCGTAAAAGTTCCACCGATGTTAAACGCATTTGCCGTATCTGTATTTGTTATCGTGCCTGCGTTGATAACATTTCCCGTTACTCCCCCGGTAGCGCCTGTTACTAATAATGTTCCAGGCTGATCAACAGTTACTCCCGCTGCCCATGCACCGCCTGCGAGTTCAATTGTACCATTATTTATCGTCAGCAATCCTGTCGTCGTATTCGCACCCGACAATGTTTGTGTGCCTGTACCCACCATATTAACATCCGTATTGTTACCTGAAATAACACCTGAAAAAGTGCTCTTAGCACTGGGGTTTAATCTCAATGATGAAGTATCGGCTATTGTAAAAGTTCCTCCACCACTTAAGCTTTCTACCGTTTGATTGATAGCATTAGCGATGCCGACGCCATTGCCTATAGCTAAAGTTGCGCCTGTATTTACAGTGATCGGGCCTACAGACGGCAATCCATTTGCACTATTTATTGTCAAAGTGCCGCTAATAACGGTTGTACCCCCTGTATATGTATTCGTGCTCGTGCCCGCAAACGTGAAATTCGTTGCACCATTAATTACCGAGAACGTTAGAGCCCCTGTACCTGTGATGTTCCCTCTATAAACAACACCATTTGTGCCTTGTTTGAGTACGAGCACACCATTATTCACAATGCTTCCAAACCAGGTGCTATTTCCAGTGCCCTGATCATTTCCGAGTAGCGTAAGTGTAACGCTTGGACTGATATTAAATAAGGGATTCGCCCATGCTGACCCAACCGCAAGACCAGCTGGCGCATTAGTGACAGCATCTATAGTCATATTCGATAAAATAGAGAGTGGAGTTGCAATTGGAATAACTGTGGGATTCGGTAGTGCATTACTAAAAAGAATTCTGGAGCCAGGACTTCCATTTGCGGAATTAACTTGTGCTCGTAATGTGTTAGGACCACCGCCATCACTACCGTCTGTAACCGTAAAATCATTTGCCGCCACAACATTTGCTAAACAAATTGAGCTTAATATTACTCCACTAATAACAAACTGTTTTAATAATGTTATTGAACTTCCAAACTTCACATGTCGCTCCTGCGCATTGTTCCATTCCCTTGCACTGTGCAGCTTTTTGTTTAAATCTGTATCCTGCTAATCTTTAGCTTATATGAGGAATGAAAGATGCGCCAAAATCGTCTATGCAATTTAATTGTTCTTAGCTGCTTGTTCTTCTGTTTACTCTCGGGTTGCACATCACAAAATCAATTATCATCCAACAAAGTTAATCAAACAGCTGAAAATATCGCTCAATGCAATCACTTTGAAAAACAACTGATTAAAACCAATCTTTTTACGTTAACAAGCTTTCAAAAATTTTCAACCTCACATTCAAGCTCTGCCTCCAATCAAACAATAACAATTTACATCGAAGGCGATGGCCGAACGTGGATTACGCGTTCTAAATTATCCAACAACCCAACGCCAAAAAATCCACTCGCACTTAAACTCGCGGTATTGGATAACAGTGCTAATGTGGCTTATCTCGCACGACCTTGCCAATATACACCTCACTCCCTAGATTCCGCCTGCAATCCACTTATCTGGTCTGATCAACGTTTTTCCGAAACCGTTATTCAATCTATGAATCAAGCAATAGAAGTGCTGAAAAAATCAGCAAAAGCCACGCAAATTCACCTTGTTGGCTTTTCTGGTGGCGGTGCCATTGCAATACTGATTGCTGCACGCAGGCACGATATCGCTTCCTTAAGAACCGTTGCAGGTGATCTGAATCCCACCGCCTTAAGTCAATATCATCATACTTCACCCTTAACAGGTTTAGATCCCGCAGCTGTCGCACAAAAACTGATCGATATCCCTCAACAACATTTTTCTGGTGAAAAAGACAAAACCGTACCGCCTTTTATTGCTGAAGAATTCGTTGCTCGATTGCGAAAACTTGGCAGCTGCTGTGCATCACAAATAACGATTAAAGACACCTCGCATCATCAAGGCTGGGAAGCAATTTGGCCAAAAATTACAAGGGCGGACACAGAGGTCCGCCCCTACATGAAACCCACAATCCTAATGGTCGCACCATGAAAAAGGTGCTGTTACGAAATGATTGCGTTTTTTTGAAAACGTTAAATAACGAATCACCGGTAGGGGCGGACCTCTGTGTCCGCCCTTCTTGAATTATAAAAAAATTTTTCTTATCTTAACGCCCTTATTTTTGACAGCCCCTAAAAAATAACGTTTAATAGGCACCATGCAACAAACCTTAAAGATCGTTACCCGAAAAAGTGCTTTAGCATTATGGCAAGCCAATTTTGTTAAAGACAAACTACAAACTCTCTACCCGAACCTCGAAATCATCCTAATTGGTGTTACAACCGAAGGCGATCAAATTTTAGATGTCCCCTTA
>Ga0206978_1177_pt1 | contig 13142 bp, 6 predicted proteins | sample Alteio_BWMinCont_21_FD_153477 | JGI IMG/M metagenome (GOLD analysis project Ga0206978, IMG submission 153477) | Enriched cells from forest soil in Barre Woods Harvard Forest LTER site, Petersham, Massachusetts, United States -... | ecosystem: Environmental > Terrestrial > Soil > Temperate forest >...
CAGAGGCCAGAACTGGCAGTGCGGTGGGCGGGGCCGGTGCGCCGCTCGTGCCGATGAGGGCAACTTCCTGCGGCGTATCGGGCGCATTGTCCGGTATCACTAGCGCAAGAGCATATTGCGTCCCCGGAACGCTCGTAGGAGCAAAGGTCAGATTGACCATGCAGAAGTTGGAAACTGGAATGGTTTGTCCGGAGCACGTGTCTCCGGATGTGATGATATCGCGCGCATTCCCGCCGAACGCAACGACAGAGAGACTGCCGATCACGAGAGGAGCCGTGCCGCTGTTTTGAAGCTGAATGGTTACGGTCGAGCTGGAACCGCCTTGCTCGATGGTTCCAAAGTGGATGGTATCGTTGAAACTGGTGCTTGATGTGCCGTTCTGGAAAAGGGTCAGCGCCGCCTCCGGGAATGGAGCGACGCCGGCGCCCGTCAAACGCACGGTTTGCGTGCCGCTTGTGGCGCTGTCTACCAACTGCAGGGTGGCGCCATAGGACCCGATCGCGCCGGGAGTGAAGGTGACATTGATGATGCAGGTTGCCGAGATCGCGATGCTTCTTCCCGAGCAGGTATCGAATTTGGTGAAGGTGCTTGTGGGCGTCCCTGAATCGGGCACAATCGCCGTGTAGTAGAAATTGAGCGCCGCCGTTCCGATGTTCGTCACCGTAATGCGCGTGGTGATGCTACCAGTGAGTCCCAGGTTGCCGAAATTGATTCCTCCCGCGGGCGATAGGGATACGATGGGAAACGTTGACGGTGCAGTGATCCCCGTTCCGATGATTTCCGCCCAGCCTTTGTTGCCAGCTGACACGCTGTCAAAGGAATTGACGTAGAGCGTTTGCGCTGCTGGGGCGACGTAAAAATTGCCCGAGGTCTCCTGCCCCGCAATGAAAGCGTCTCCGAAAGAGTCCAGGGCAACAGCATTGGCAAAATCATTCACGACAGTAGAGCCGGTCGGCTGATATGTGACGTTTCCAACGGTGCAGTCATTAAGTGGAAAGCAAGCGCCCTGGCCACTTCCGCCCAAATAAGTGGAGTAGAGAATGTTGTTCAAGCCCGCGGGAAGAACCGCAAGGAAAACGCTCTGAATCGGCTGCGCGATGCCAACGGCGGAGGCCGGCAAGACATTCTGGATGGCGTTGGTACTAATCCCGAAGTTCGGAAGGGGAAAGTCGAGAGAATTGGTGCCGCCTGCGACAAAGGCGTTGCCCGCCGCATCCACGGCGATGGCGTTCGCGGAGGTGAGCACACCGTTCACGCCGCCCAGGTACGTCGAAGCGACCAACGAGGAGGGACCCGTGGCGTTCGTATTGATTTCGGATACGAAACTTCCCGGGCAACTGTCGCCGCCTCCGCTCAAGGGAGTGCACGAACTTTGCGACGTGCCGATGGCACCGGGTGTGGTGGGAAAAAACAGGCCGCCGTTATTGTTACTCACCCCGTTGAGCTGATTCCCGGTGGTTCCTGTAAGGTAGGCATATCCGGAGCCATCCTTCGCCAGTGCCAAGGCCGTACCGATGTACTGCACCGGGCCGCCTGTGGTTGGCAAACCAAGAGTGGTGGAGTAAAGCAAACCGTTTGCTCCGGCGGTGGGATCGAGCTTGGCAAGGAAAGCCAGCGTGCATGTTTCGGTGGTGAGGCAAGTCGTTTGGCTGTATCCGGGTAACTTGGAATTTAGGGGAAAGTCGCTCGTTGAGGTTGTCCCTGTGATATACACCAGACCCTGGCTGTCCACGGCGATGCCGTTGATGAAATCACCTGGTGAACCCTTCGTTCCTCCAAAAAAAGTCGCATAGAGCACGCAGTCTTGGGTGACCGACAATCCCGCGCAAGCGGTTGTACCCGTTCCCAATTCGGCGACAAAACCGGTGGTGAGACCAGTGCTCTGCGCGGGGCCGGTTTGCTGAAATGCATTTACAGGCGTGAACCCATTCGGGGTGTTGGGCGTAAGGGCATCTCCTGCCAGCGTACCGCCAACAAAAACATGCGGCGGGCTGGCAGAATCCAGAGCCAGTCCGGTTATCTGGGAGCCAATGCCTGCTAGTGTGGTGGAGAAAATAATATTCCCGGTGGGGTCCAGCTCCGCGACGAAACCATCCCCAGAGCAGCCTTGGCACGGATTCACTGTGCCAAAATCTCCCGACGTCGTCGTGCCTGCAACGTAGGCGTTTCCCTGCGAATCCACGGCGAGGCCAGTGCCGATATCGCCGTTTGGGGGCGTGGTGCGGCCTACAATCTGCACAAAGAAGAAATTGAAATAGGCAAGCTGCGGACTAGTGCCAGCCGTTCCGATGGAGCTGATTTTGAAGACGAATACTTCCCCCGCCTTGCAATCGAGATTATTCTGGCAGCCTTCCGCCACCTGATAAGGTGGAAACTGAATGTCGGATGTCGTCTGGCCGGTAACGTACATGTTTCCTTGTTGGTCCACGGCGACTGCGCGGATCACATCATTGCCGTCTCCGGAGAAATAACTGAAAAACGACATGACCGGATCAATCACCAGCGTCCGCGTGTGATCGTAAGAACCGGTCGCGAAGCCCACGCCCCTCGGCCCGCGGAGCACAAAACCTCCCTTCACTTCTGTGCGTTCCTTTGCCGTTTCATTGGCAGGTTGATAGAGCACCGGCTTCAACAGGCGCATTTCGCCGCTGCGCGTCTTCAAGATCAGGTTGCCCTGTGCATCCAGGCGCATGTGTTGCGCGCCGCGAATCTCCAGCAGGATGGCGCTGGGGTCTGCGCCGGGAGCCACGATGAAGTCCGATTCCAATTGGTGCTGGTTGCCGTAATACACCTGGTTTACACCCGGATAGACATTTTCGTATTTCACGCGCGCGTAGTTCGGAACGCGCGTATGCCAGTTCTGGGGATCGCTGCCTTTGAAATAGTTCGTGACGCTTTTCTGCGCATCGATTCCGCTGACTTCCGCGGCGTGATCCGCGCCCACTAAACGCATGGTGAGAACGTCGGAGCGCACAGGAGCCTTGGCTGTCTGGGAGTTGGAGGCATGCTCGCGAGATTTCGTTGGAAGCGATAGGACGGCTTCGTCGTGCGTCAGAAAGAGAGTGTAGCCCGGGCCGCGAGAAAGAAATTTCACGCGCGGATCGGTTTGACCGGTGTTTGCCTCAAACTTTATTGGCAGGCTGTTAAAGACTTTCACCGCTTGCTCGCGCACAACTGGCGAGAGCGCCGACGAGGAATCCGCTGCAGGCGGCAAAGCCAATGCAGCCGATCCCGGAGTGAGCGTTAGCCTCGTCTGATGTGCGATCGCCAGAGGCGGTGAAGCGAATGCGCGTGCGACTGTGAACAAAGGTTGTGCCGCGCGAGCACTCGATGCCAAGGTGCTCTTGTGTTGCGATGCGCCCGCTGTTTTTGCGGAGTGGTGCCAGTGGCTTCTTCCTGCCAGCCCAGCGAGCAGGATCGCACTGCACGCGATTCCCGACGTAATTTTCCAGTAATCCCTAACTCGTTCCACGCCGACCATTTTCAGCCTCCTGCGTTTTCACGCTGCCTCCGCATCTTGTTGCCGAAGCAACTCAGTCAGAGGCCTACTGAAAGCTGATTGCCACCGTCACCGCGATCGTTTGTCCCGCGCTGACGCTGATGGGTGCGCCCGGAAAGTTAGTTGCTGAGGTGAACGAAAAAGGAGCCGAATTACTTGCAGCGTTGTTGCACGAAGCCGGTGCCACGGTCGGGGCACACGGCGCGTTCGCCGTCTGGACGGTAGAAATTTGACCAGCTTCTCCGGCCGGGATCGAGCCGTTCAAGGTTATGATTCCATTGCCGACTTGTAGGGTAAGATTATTCGAGATATTACCCCCACATGCCGAGCAGTAACCAGTCGTGCCGATGTTGCAGGGGAATGGTTGACCACCAGAGGCGCAAGGCTGCGGGCTACCTAAAAGCTCAATTATCCAACCCTGACCTATCGTATAAACTCCTCCAAGAACGCCGCTTATCAGCCCGGTGCCGCTGTTCGGAACCAGTGAATTCTCGAATTCGAGGTGCCTGACCAGGTGGCCATCGGGGTTGAGAACTTCGATTGTCCAATGGCCATGCACCGTGATGCCTTCGCGGTGGCCCCCTGGCGAAGATGGCTCAGTAGATGGATTTTGCGCCACCACCTTCTTTTCCACGGGTGCGGCTGCGGGCACCACCGTGGCGGAACGCGTCGCTGGGGATTCGGGTTGCGCTGGCTTCATTTGCGCCCGGGCTGCCCCCGCGTACAGCAGCGACAGGCTGGCCAGTCCAGCGAAGCCAAGAATTCTCTTCCACGTGCAGACAACTTTTCCTTCGCTGAGTCTTGAGTTCATCTGACGTCTCCTTCTTTCCCGGTCGGTTTTTGTGGAGCTGGCCCGGCTTGCGAATCGCTCGAATCTGGGAGTGTGCGCAACTGTGCCGATTGCTCTGCCCAAGCGGCAGAAAGCAATTCTTCGAAGTCCTGCTTCGCCTTGTCGGCCCCAACCAATTCCACGGGTGCGCATCTCCTGAGCGACGATGCGCGCCACTGTGCAATTAGGCAGTTCGGAGGTCAATGGACCTAAGCCGGACGCTTGCTGAACTCTTGCCGGACAGCCAAGTTGTTGGGGCAGCGCCAGTTACGCGCGCTCGTCGTCTAAATCCGGCTAAACTTGCGCAGGGCCTAATCGGGTGTTAGCATGCGTTCCGCGTCCCCGGGCAAGTGTTCGAGCACTTCCATGGACTCCGCAAAAGGGTTTCAACCCTCATTCTCCTTCGGTCCGTACGAAGCAGACCTCCCCTCCGGAGAACTCCGCAAAGGCGGAACACGCATCAAGATCCAGGACCTGCCGCTACGCTTGCTGAGTGTGCTGGCCGAAAATCAGGGGCGGGTCGTTACTCGCGAAGAACTTCAAAAGCGCCTTTGGCCGGAAGATACTTTCGTTGATTTCGAAGATGGCTTGAACACTGGTGTTAAAAAGCTGCGAGAGGCGTTGGGCGACGATCCTGAAAAACCACGCTATGTCGAGACCGTTCCGCGACGTGGCTACCGTTTCATCGCGGAAGTGAAGCAAGTACGGACACCTGCGAGGGCGTCCGTTTTTGCGACAGACCCAACCTCTTCCGAGGCCCTTCAGCAGATGGCCGTGGAGATTCACAGGCCGAGCGGGCGACTTACAAAGTGGGTCCTTGGAGCGGTAGCAGTTCTAGCCCTTCTGAGCGGCCTGGGCTTTTGGCTTTTGTATGGGAGGCCTGCATTTTCCTTCAGCCCGCGCGATTCGGTTCTCGTCGCCGATTTCGAAAACCAAACAGGTGATACGCGCTTCAACGAAGCCCTTCACACGGCCTTCACCGTCAGCCTGGAGCAATCCCGGCACGCTAACGTTTTCCCTCAAGTCCGCCTGGCCACGGTCCTCCGGCTCATGGGCAAGTCCGGCTCAGAACCGATCACTCCCGAAGTGGGCCGCGAGATTTGCCTGCGTGAGAATATTCGTGGAATGATTGCCGGGAGCATTACTCGCACTGGCCAGGAGTATGCGCTTTCCGCCCAATTGATCGATCCTCAAACTGGCGCGACAGTGCGCTCCTACATGGAACGATCCTACGGCGAGGACCACGTCCTGGATGCCCTCGATGTCATCGCAGCGGAGGTTCGACACGACCTCGGCGAATCGCTTTACCAGATTCACCGCGCAGATCGCCCCCTTCCGGAAGTGACCACTAGTTCGCTGACCGCTCTCAAACAGTACGCAGATGGCACTGCACTCTGGCATCAGGGAAAGTACAAGGAAGCAGACACTCTGCTTCGTGCTGCTCTTCAGAGCGATCCGAACTTTGTCATGGCCCATGCAGCCCTCGGTGATTCCTATTTCAGTTACATCACGAATGCGCCAGTCCAGGGGAAACAGGAATACGAAACGGCTCTCGCTCTAGCCTCGCGCACCACCGACCGCGAGCGCATGATAATCCAAGTCAATTATGCAGCTGATCTTGAGCATATCGTCGAAGCGGACGCCTTGTATCGTGCGTATTTAAGCCGGTATCCGGACGACTGGTCCATGCTCTCCGATTATGCGCGCCTTCTGCGCAGGCACGGGCGCGCCCCAGAGGCCATCGCACAGTACAAGGAAATCCTCAGGGTCGCACCAGACGACGCCAAAACTTATATCGAGATGGCCACAGCCTACCGGACCCTGGATGAATCACCTCAAGCCTTGCAGGCCTATGCGCAAGGTTTCCAGTTGGACCCCCACTGGCTTGTCGCAGGGGACACCAGCCGGGAATATGGGTTCCTGCTCATCCAGAATGGCGAGGAACAGAAAGCGCAGCAGATTTTCTCGGGCATGTTGGAGAAACCGGAAACACGGGAAAGCGGAATGCGGTCATTGGCTCTGCTCGACACTTATCACGGCCATTTTGCCAGGGCACAGGAGCGTTTTGGTGAGTGTCTGACCATCTTGCAGAACCAACCTGCCGCGTTGAGCAAGGCCCGCGTCCACTTGTGGCTCGCCATCCTGGCGGATGGACAAGCAGACCTCCATACCGAGCAGCGCGAACTCGACAACGCTTTCGACAACTTCGGGGCTCTCGGGCCAAAGGTTATCTTTGGCGCGTGGTTGGGCCGACAGTACATACGCGGAGGTGCTTTGGACAAAGCTGAGAAGATAGAGAATCTCATCGGCCCGCTCACTGACGAAAAAAGTGCCGAGCAGAGAAGCTATCAGCAGCTCTTACAGGGCGATATTGCCTTGGCTCACGGAGATGTGGACAAAGCGATCGGGTTGTTCACTCTGTCAAACACGGAAAACAGCACTGCTTTCACCGTGCAGGCTCTCGCAAGTGCGTATCAAAAAGCCGGAAAAACGGACGAGGCCATCACCTGGTACGAAAAATTTCTGAGTACCCCTCACGGGTCAATCGGATGGGAACCTCAGCAGCTCTGGCTGGCAGCTCACGTTACGCTCGCGAATGATTACCTCTTCAAGGGCAACAGTGAGAAAGCCAAGCAGACGATGAGCCGCCTCCTCGTGTTATGGAAGGACGCCGACCCCAACCTCCTCCTCTTGAAGCAAGCCAAAGCCGAATACGCCAAACTGCAGTAACGCAGCGACCGGTTCCCAAGACATTGCGTTATAGCTAATTGTGTGCGCTTGAAGTTCGAATAAGTAGCCGCACTGCGCTGTCGAGTGCGCTATCGCGAACTCCCTCATCCCGGGGGTGCAGTCGGTGAACCTGAGTCAGATCAGGGGCCAATAAATCGTGCCGAAAGGTCCCTTAGAATCTCAATCACGGCCTGTCAGCAGGGTTACGTTTCATTGAGTTCCGACCAACTGCCACTCTGTCATTGCAGAGGTCACGAGTTCGAGTCTGGTCGTCCCCGCCATTCTTTCGGAGGAGTACCGGACGTGACACCCGCGACTTCAACTTCTCATCATTTCTCTATCGAACAAAAATCCCGCCAGCAGCGGCGCGCTGCCCGGCAACTCCGCCCGCCAATCCGCCGGAATCCACCGCTGGCTGTCATTTTTGACAGTACCAGGCGCGGGGTACAAAACACACAATTCCCTGTTGGCCGCGCAGTTCGTCTTTTCAAGCAACCTACCGGATTGGAAAACTCCCAGGCCGGGCGCAAACGCCGGCAAAGGCTCGGGGAGCGGAAAGGTGAACTCGCCAGGGTTAAGTAAAAGCTTGTCCGTCCCGCTGGGCCGATTAGATCAGCGCGAAAACAGCTTGTTTTGTCATCTGTCCAGCGCTAAGAGTTGATCTCCATTGGTGCGCATTCATGATCCGCATTTTGGCAAATCTAAAGCTCCGACGAAAACTCTTGATCGCCATGGCTCCCTTGGCGCTGATGGTGGTGATCGCGGGTGCGTATTCCACCTTTGAGAGTAAGTCGATCGACACGTTGTACAGCAATGTCATCGATACGCAAGTTAAGGGATTACGAAGCCTAACCGAGGCGCGAAGCCACACGAATCGATACGGTATGTTTCTGTACGATCTCGTCGCTGAGACAGACCCCGATCGAAAGCAAGTGATCGACGGAGAGCTGGAAAAAACTCGTGGCGATTACCAGGCGGTGAGCACGGCAGCGCTCCGGGAGATTCCTGAGCGCGCTGATAAAATTAAAACAGCCGCGGCACTCTTCGATCGCACTGTGGCTGATGCACGTCCAGTGCGCGCGGCAGCCTTGGCCGGGAACAATGAAAAAGCCCTTAGCCTGATGCATGCCGGCGTAAGTCAGGAATTGCAGCAAGCACGGCAGGCCGCCATCGAAATCGTAGAAGAGCTGCAAAGTGACATTGACCGTCGTTCCGACGAACTGACCAGCAACACGAACCACGCGATCCTCATCACATGGTTAGTGATTGGCTTTGGCCTCATTGCTTCCTGGGCCGTTGCTTTCTACATCGTGCAAACGGAAGTGGTGGAGGAACTGTCGTCTCTGCAAGGCAGTATCCGAGACCTCGCCGACGGGAAACTGGATCAACCCATTTTGTATCTCGATCGCAGGAACGAAATCGGCGAGATCAGCCGAGCACTGCGCACTCTGCAAGGAGCGGCACGCGAACGCGAGATTCAGGGTTGGGTGAAAAGCGAAGTGGCCGCAACCCTCACACGGATTCAAGCAGCCGAAGACTTCGAACCTTTCGCGCAGGCTTTATTGTCGCGCATCTCGGAATGCATCCCTCTGGTTTATGGAAGCCTCTATCTGGCCGACAAGAGCAACGCGCATTTCACACGGGTCGGTGCTTTTTGCGATCGAAGATTCTGGAACGCCTCGCGAGTTCGCTCTCGGTGAGGGCCTTGTGGGACAGGCCGCGGTGGAACGGCGCGTGCTGACCGTCACTGCTGGCGAGCATGTACAAATCGCCGCCGGGATGGCCAGATTGAAGCCCGGAAGTTTGCTATTTCTTCCGGTGATCAACCAAGACGCCGTTACGGCCGTGCTGGAATTGGCGCCCGTTTTCCCCTTGGCGGATCGCCAGCAAGCCTTGCTCGAAGCGATTCTGCCATCGATAGGGCTGAGCGCGGAAATCTTGTCCGGCAACATCGAGACCAGAAAGCTGCTGACGCAAACCCGCGCTCAGGCAGAAGCGCTGGCGGCCTCGGAACAGCAGATCATGGCGCGCAAAGAGGAGTTGGAGAGCATTAACCAGGCGCTGGAAGCTTCTGAAGTCGAATTACGACGTGCCAAGGACGTGGCCGAGGAAGCGACGAAAATTAAAGCGGATTTCCTAGCCAATATGAGCCACGAAATCCGCACGCCGATGAACGCGATCATCGGCATGTCGCACCTGACATTGCGCACGGAACTCAATCCCAGGCAGAAGGATTACGTCCGAAAGATTCAAATGTCGGGGCAACACCTGCTCGGCATTATCAACGACATTCTGGATTTCTCGAAGATCGAGGCGGGCAAGTTATCCGTCGAAACCATTGACTTCGACTTGGAAAAGGTCTTGGAGAACGTGAGCAACCTCATCTCCGAGAAGGCTTCGGCAAAGGGATTGGAACTTATCTTCGATATTGAATCCTCGGTCCCAACACAACTCAAGGGCGACCCACTTCGTTTGGGACAAATTTTGATCAACTTCTGCAACAACGCCGTCAAGTTTACCGAGAGTGGCGAGATCGTCGTCCAGGCGCGAGTTCAAGAAAAAAACGAGGATGACCAATTGGTTCGTTTTTCGGTCAGCGACACGGGTATAGGCCTTACTCAGGAGCAAATGAGCCGTTTGTTCCAGGCGTTTGAGCAGGCCGACGCCTCGACCACCCGTCAGCACGGCGGTACCGGACTCGGGCTGGCCATTTCCAAACGATTGGCGCAGTTGATGGGCGGCGATGTCGGTGTCACCAGCGAAATGGGCAAGGGCAGCACGTTCTGGTTTACCGCGCGCCTCGGCAACGGGAACTTATCAGCGCGCCGAACTTCCCGGCCGGAATTGAGGGGCCGCCGCGTCCTGATCATCGACGATAATCCGCAGGCCCGCGCTGTTTTGTCGAGCATGCTCACCAGCCTGACCTTTGTTGTCCACGAAGCTCCCTCGGGACTGGAAGGTATCGAGATGGTCCGGCAAGGCGCGGAAATCGGCGAGCCCTACGAGATTGCTTTTGTTGATTGGCAGATGCCGGGGCTCGATGGCATAGAGACAGGCAAGCGTATCCGTGCTTTGCCCAATCTCGCCGTCCGGCCGCATTTGGTTATGGTTACTGCCTACGGGCGCGAGGAGGTCTTGAAACAGGCCGAAGAAAACGCCTTCGCCAACATATTAATCAAGCCGGTTACGCCATCCATGTTGTTCGATTCGGCCATCGCAGTCCTCGGCACCGATCAAGAGAAAGCCCAGGATAGCCAGGTCGGCCCCACTCCTGAACTTTCTCGCCTGCGTGGCGCGAGAGTGCTGCTGGTCGAAGACAATGAACTCAATCGGGAAGTTGCTCTAGGGCTGCTCTCGGACGCCAATCTTTCTATCGATGTAGCTGAGAACGGACAAGTCGCCGTCCAGATGACCGCTAAGGATAAATACGATCTCGTCCTTATGGACATGCAGATGCCCGTGATGGATGGAATCGCGGCGACGCGTGCGATCCGGTCTAACCCGAAGCTTCACACTCTGCCGATTATTGCCATGACTGCCAATGTGATGGCCCACGACATCGAACAGTGCGTAGACGCAGGCATGAACGACCATGTCGCCAAGCCCATCGATCCAGATGCATTGTTCGCTGCCCTGCTCCGCTGGATTAAACCGCGCACAGCGGAAAGTCTTTCGCAGGAAGTTGCGCCACCGCTAGCGAGCCATCCCGCGCCGCCCATTCCTCCTGATTCCGATCCGCTGGAAATCCCTGGGATCGATACAAAGTCAGCGCTCAGGCGGACCGGTGGAAATCGCAAACGATATGAGTCATTGCTACGCAAATTCGCAGATCCGTCCGCCGGGGCGGTAGAGGAAATTCGCACGGCCCTGGCTGCAGGCGATACTTCAACAGCCGCACGGGCCGCGCACTCCATGAAGGGCGCGGCTGCAAATCTCGGCGCAGGCGCGCTGGCGGAAATCGCCGCGAAGACGGAAACAGCGATAACGGCAGGACAGGGTGTTTCGGAGGCGCTGCATTCGCTTGCAAATTCCTATCAAGCCGTTTCCGCGGCAATCAACTCGGCCCTGCCTGGTCAAGAATTTGCAGGCGAAGTTGCAGGGAGTCCCGCGGATTTCGCCACCGTGATCGAACCGCTGACCCGGCTGAAGATACTTTTAAAGAATGACGATGGCGATGCGGCGGATTTCATACTCGACGCCCGGCCCAGGTTGTCCAAGGTGCTGACCGAGGCGGAGATCAGTACGCTTTCCGGACTGGTCGGCAATTTCGATTTCGAAGCTGCTCTCGTTTCTCTTTCAAACATTGCGGCTCGTCTGTCTCTCAGATTGGAGTAAAGATATGCCCGAAGCACCGGCCCAGAAGTGCATCTTGATTGTGGATGACACGCCCATCAATATCGGCGTGATTTCCGGAGCGTTGAAGGACTCGTTCCGAACCAAGGTTGCCACCAACGGCGAGAAAGCCCTGGCCATTGCCTCGGGCGATGACAAGCCCGACTTGATTCTGCTGGACGTCATGATGCCGGTGATGGACGGTTACGAAGTTTGCCGGCGTTTAAAAGCAAATCCGGAAACGCGGGATATTCCGGTGATTTTTCTAACAGGGCAAACAGGAACCGAGGACGAGACAAAGGGATTCGAAGTCGGGGCCGTAGACTACATTCATAAGCCCTTCTCCGAAGCTGTGGTGAAAGCGCGGGTGCGTACCCACCTCATGCTTCGTGAAGCGCATGCTCAAATTGCGAAACAGTTGTTAGCAATTAACATTGAATTGGAAATGGCGCGCCAAATTCAACTGTCGATCCTGCCGCGCAGCACTCCGAAGATCGCGGGTCTCAATATTGTGGCCAGCTACATTCCCATGACTTCCGTGGCGGGCGACTTCTATGATTTCATTATCGTCGACGACAAGCACGTGGGGATTCTTGTCGCAGACGTATCCGGGCATGGCCTCCCATCCGCATTAATCGCCTCCATGCTGCAGGTCGCGCTGACCGCCCAGGCGGCCCACGCTTCGGATCCGGCGCGGGTGCTTTCGGGCTTGAATCAAGCGCTGTGTGGAAAGTTTGAACAGAATTTCGTAACGGCAGCCTATGCATTCGTCGACATGGAAAAGAATGTAATGACCTACGCCGGGGCCGGACATCCTCCTCTTCTTTTCAGGAGCAAATCCAGCGGCAAAGTCAGCGAAGTCTTGGAAAACGGTTTATTTCTCGGCCAATTTCCTGAAGCAACCTACGCTTCCTTAACTCTTCCCGTGGGGGTCGGTGACCGAACCGTCCTCTACACGGATGGCATCCCGGAGACAAAGAACTCGTCGGAAGTGGAATTTGGCACGGCTCGACTCATGCGCTTTATGGAAGAAAATCCTGCCCTGCCGGTGGATAAGTTCGCCGATGGACTGCTTGACGAACTGTCGAGTTGGTCGCAGCAGCCCCGTGGGCAGGGCCAACAGGACGACATCACCATCTTGACGATAGACTTCCATCATCTCTAGAGTTAGACGAGCCGCCGCACGTAATTTCTTCCGTGAGAGTAAACGCCAGAACGACCAGCCCCCGGAGACATAACGCCGATGAAAAACTCTTCCACCAATCCAGCGCAAACTAGATTTCTGGCTCGCCCGCGATCGATGCTCGAACGTTTCGTTCATAGTGAAACTTCCGGTTCGATCCTTCTCTTCGGGGCCACCGTCATCGCCCTGGTTTGGGCGAATTCGCCGTGGAGCGGATCCTACTTCGCGCTCTGGAAGCTTCCATTGAATGTGGGGCGCCGCCCACTTTTCTCGATGGACCTGCATCACTGGATCGATGACGGATTGATGGTGCTGTTCTTTCTGGTGGTCGGGTTGGAGATCAAGCGCGAAATCGTTAAGGGTGAACTGTCATCATTCAAGCAAGCTGCTCTCCCCATCATGGCGGCGCTCGGAGGGATGATCCTTCCGGCGGTTATCTACTTCGCGTTAAATCGCTCTAGCGCTGGGGCGCACGGGTGGGGCATCCCGATGGCGACAGATATCGGTTTCGCGTTGGGTGTTCTTGCGTTGCTTGGAAAACGCATCCCTTCGAACCTGCGCGTGTTCAT
>Ga0206978_1147_pt3 | contig 13132 bp, 13 predicted proteins | sample Alteio_BWMinCont_21_FD_153477 | JGI IMG/M metagenome (GOLD analysis project Ga0206978, IMG submission 153477) | Enriched cells from forest soil in Barre Woods Harvard Forest LTER site, Petersham, Massachusetts, United States -... | ecosystem: Environmental > Terrestrial > Soil > Temperate forest >...
AAAAGCTCTGTTTTAATGGTTTCACGAAATTGTGTAAATGAAATCCCTTGTTCTTCTAAGAATTGTTGCATTTCTGCAATCGAAAGGTTATCTCGATTAGCGATTTCCGTCACCGCTTGGTTAAGTGCTTTTTCATCGACTGTTATGCCTTCGGCAGTTGCAATTTGAAGTTGACATTTTTCTAAGATCATTTTTTCTAATAATTGTTTATGCAGTACAGACAGCGAAGGTAGGGGCGTTTCTGTTTGTCGTAGTCGAACCAATAAAAGCTCGGTTTGTCGATTTAATTCCGATTCCGTAATGGCCTCGTTGTTAACGGAAGCAACCATGCGATCAAGGACAGGCAGTTTTCTCTGAGCAGGCAGAGCCGCTACCGAAAAAGACAACAACCCGAGGCTGCAAGCTAAAAGAAGGGAGACACTGCGAAATTTAATCATAATATAAAGTCCAATAACTAACTTTTTCGTGTTAAAAAACAATGCCATCATTCTACCCTAATATTCATTATCACGCCACCGATAGCCGGGAATGCGTTGTAGGGTAGAGTTGACTTTGCTATTGCCCACGCCACCCAAACCCTTAAAGACAAATTGAAGAAATACCGCCTTTGCATACCGTCTCGGGTTATTGGGACGTGTATTATCAAAGGGCTCTAGGAAACGGCTAACAACCAGGCGCACGGCAGTGCAGCAGCCCTGATGTTCTATGCCCATAAGGGTCTCGTTTGAGCGGCGGTTATGCAAATCGTAATGCCAGCGACCTAAAACCCGCCAATTTTGCGTCAAAGGCCACGCAATAGAGGTGTCTGTTTGATCTAAACGTTGCGCTACCCCGGTTATCGGATTGGGATCAACAAGATTTCGTCGGAGAAATTGATACCCGAGATTGACGACCGAACGCTCATCGGGTTGATATTGAACACCGAGCGCTTCTTTATCCATTTGTTTTTGATAGGGATCCCATTCCGCATTGCCACTCAGCGACCAGTGGTCTATGAGATTAAGGCGGGCAAGGCCAATGAATGAAGATTGTGCACGTGTGTGTCCGTTCGGATATTCCTGATTTAAACACATTGAATTTGTTTGTGGGTTACAAATAGTTACTTGACGATTTTTGAAATAAAAAATTTGGCCTGCCGTTAAACTTAAACGTTCGCGACCGGTTCCTTCAGCGATAAATCGACTGGTGACGCCCAGTGTGACTTGATTTGCGTCTCCCAAGCGGTCTAGACCCGTAAAACGATTTTCCCGATAGAGTTGGTTGTAATCAAAACCCGGATAGCTGGTATCAAAAATGGGTAAAGCATTTTGATTTCGATAAGGAACATATAAATAATAGGCTCGGGGTTCTAGTGTTTGTATATAAGGCTCTTTTTGTAGACTAAATTCACGTTCAAAAATTAATCCGGAATCAAAGTCGAATATGGGCAGTAATCGATTGGTGTTGGCAAGCAGTGTTGCACGATCGTTTGGGCCTCGTGTAAGCGAATAGCCTAAAAAATCCGCTTGAATGCGCGGTTTTACAAACCATCCCGGAGCACCTATGGGTAAAGAAAGCCCAGGGCGCAACTGAAAGCGATCGCCTACTGTAAAAGCAGTATTGGTCATCGGATCTTTTTTATGATCAAAGTGAGAAAATTCGCCTTGTGTCGTCCATTCTAGACCACAAGGGAGATCTAAATAGGAATTTTGTAAACTGATTTGCGGTAACCTTTTATAAACATCCGTGATGACAGGGCCACTAAAAGGATGTAGTGTTTGGTATTGTTGTAAGCGGGTTTGTATTGTCCAATTTTCAGCTTGAAATAACAGATCCCCTTGTTGCAGTAATTGTGTTGTACTGGCAGTGCCAAGGGTATTTCCAAAATCCATAAAATAGTTATCATCTTCTACCATTTGATAGAGTAGATTGGTTGTTAAATGTTCATTAAAACGCGTTGTATGTTTTGCGCGCAAAAATTCACGATTGTTATTCGTATTTAATGCCGTAATACGTGGATCATTGTTCGGAATATTGGGATGATTTGCGAGGCTTTGCGTTTTAAATGTTCGATATTTGCGATCGTTAGGTAAAATGGCAGCATCGAATTCACCTTCGCTATTCGCAAGGAGATAGCGAAATTGTCCTTTGAATTCTAAACCCCGTTCACTATAAAGCGTAGGCGTTAAGGTGGCATCATAATTTGGGGCGATATTCCAATAGAAGGGAGCGCCGATTTCTATGCCTGATCGGTTAGAACTCCCATAGCTGGGAAAAAGAAAACCGGTTTGACGACGGTTATCAATAGGAAAGTCGAGATAGGGAAAATAAAAAATAGGCACATCATAAACATAAAGACGTGTATGATATGCACGACCACGTCCCGTTTTTTTATTTAAGTCAACATTTTCCGCCTTCAAAAACCATGTTTTTTGAAAGGGCGCACAGGTTGTATAGGAGGCTTTTTTTAAAACCATTTTCTTTTTATCGTAGATGGTTATAGAGTTAGCAGTACCCCTGCTATGTCGATCATATAAACGATATGTTGCATCTTGAATAACTTGCGTGTTTTTTTCAACAAGCACTGCGGCAGAAGTGCCATCAACCCGCATATCCGGCTCTGTTATTTTAACGTGTCCGTCCGCTTGTATAAAATCGATGGCTTGTGTTTTCTTTGGGTCGCGATGAATGGTTGCATGATTTGCAAAGAGTTGGCGGTTTCCTTCAATTAAGTGTACATGTCCTGTCAGCGTTGAATTCCCATCGGGTCTAAACTCGCCCTGATCAGAAGTAATCGTGATGGGCAGTGTTTTAAGATATTGATCAGTTTGCCCTGGGAAGGGGAGTGGTTCTTGTAAGTAATATCCATGACACAGTGTCTGTGATTGTTCGTTGCATACCCAATCGTCAAAGGGATTCGTATTCCCAATGTCATTTGCGTAAACAAGACTTGGCAAACAGACTAAACTGATGACAAGGTTAATAAAACGGTTCAGTATATGCCTCACAGCGTTAATGGCGGACAAAGGACAGACACAGAGGTCTGCCTCTACAGTGTCCACCCTTCGTTTGCCCAATGAAATGTGTAAACCATCGCATATTTTCTAGGTAGACTGCAAATCTTTATTGAAAAGAGAGAGAGCTAACATGCAGAGAGAGCAGCTTTTAGATGAATGGCTAAAGTGTGTTTTAAAGACAAACCATTTCAAACGGGTTTCTTTAGCCGGTGATGCCAGTGCCAGGCGCTATTTTCGTGTGCTAACATCCCCTGAAGGAAGACAGTATGTCGTTATGGATGCACCCCCTCCGGAAATCCCGCAGGTATTTGCGGATATTGCCGTTACGTTAGATCAGCACGGCTTACAAGTGCCTAAAGTGATTCACGCAGATTTTGAACACGGGTTTTTATTGTTATCGGACTTGGGGGATAGACTCTATTTAAGCGAACTGAATGAAGCCTCAGCTGATCAATTATATCAAAATGCTTTTGAAGCTTTGCTTAAGATCCAACACTGTCAAAAAAAATTGCCCCTTTTTGATCAGGCGTTTCTGTACAGACAATTAGGCATTTTTGAAGAGTGGTATCTCAAAAAACATAAAGCATTCACCCATTCTGATTTGCAGAGCACCCAAGCTATTTTAAATCCGATATATGAAAAACTTTTTGAGGTGTGTCGGAATCAACCACAGGTTTTTGTACACAGGGATTATCACTCGCGCAATTTAATGATTCTCCCAGGAAACAGTCCGGGTATTTTAGATTTCCAAGATGCCATGACAGGTCCAATCACGTATGATTTGGTTTCGCTATTACAGGATTGTTATATTGCTTGGCCGCGCGAACGCATTCAAAACTGGGTGCTTGATTTTTATGAAAAAGCGAAAACAGCAAAGCTGCTAACGGGACAAGAAACCTATTCTGAATTTTTGCGTTGGTTTGATTTAACGGGCTTACAACGGCATTTGAAAAACTTAGGGATTTTTGCGCGACTGCATTATCGCGATAATAAGTCAGGATATCTCAATGATATACCACAAGTATTAAAGTACGTATCAGAGACTTGTCATCGATATGCCGAGTTGCAACCACTGTTGAATTTTTTTGAAACCCTTCGCGAAACAGCAGAGGTTTAGATGCGTGCAATGATATTAGCTGCAGGCCGTGGCAAAAGAATGGGCGTATTAACCGATCATATCCCTAAGCCTTTGTTATCAATAAAAAACAAGCCCTTAATTGTCTATCAAATAGAAGCATTGAGAGATGCCGGCGTAGAAGCGTTCGTGATTAATTTGGGTTATTTGGGTCATAAAATAGAGGCAGTGTTGGGTAATGGCAAAAGATGGGGTGTTCAGATCCAGTATTCGCTTGAAGATCCTGTTTTAGAAACGGGTGGTGGTGTTGCAAAGGCGTTGCCATTGTTGGGAAGAGACCCCTTTATTGTTGTCAGTAGCGATATTTATACCGATTTTCCTTATAAACAATTGCCCAAAGATCCCAAAGGTTTAGTACATTTAGTGATGGTCGATAATCCACCACATCATCCGCGTGGTGATTATGCATTGGTTGATGGCAAGATTTGTAAAACGGGCGAGCCGTTGCTTAATTTTGGGGGTATTGGTGTCTATAGACCCGAATTGTTTATCGGCTGCCCAGAGGGGATTTTCCCTCTTAATGTATTGTATGAAAAAGCAATTAAAGAACAACAAATTTCAGGCGAGTATTATCAAGGGCTTTGGCATAATATTGGGATGCCCGAGCAGTTAGCGGATTTAAATCAAAGAGATTAAATTATGAGGCTGGAAAGATTTTCTAAAAACGAACTAAATCAACAAGGTTATAAACTCGTTTTTTTTGATCTGTCGGCTTTATTTAACCTCATGAAGGATAAAAATAAAATTGATGAATTTAAAGAATCGAATATACGGCCTGTCGTTAATTTGCAGCTGGTCTCAGAGTTTCTAAAGGGTCTTGATCCGGCGCATAAAGATTATGAAGAGTTTTATCAAAAGAAAAAAGATATTATGCAGTTTTTTGATGACATGAACGCATATTGGATTTTATCTCATAATGAAATCGTAAGTTTTGAGTTTGTTCATGCGTATCATGGTGGAGATAAAAATGCTCACGATTACTTTAAGATTTTTTGTGCATCTCCCTTGTTTGTTCAAGATGATATAAACGAACCATCATGTTCATATGTATATCCATGTGATAATGTAATGAAGTTTTCTTATGGTTTAAGTGATGGCGCTAGAACATACCAAAAGCTGCTAGAAGAATTAATGATGGATCCTAGCTATTTAGAAGAATTAAAGGAAATGTTCAATACGGGAACCAATAACAACAATGAAAAAAAACTTGAGACAAGCTTGAGGTTGGCTGGAGTCAAAACACAAGAAGAAAAAAAACAGGTAATATGGGAACATATTGGAAATTATGTAAGATCTCTTTTGTCAAGAAATTTTTTTGAATGTGAGGAAAAGAAACTTAAAGATTTAATTGTTCGTTTTTTCCTGGCTTCTCAGCAGACATTTTTTTTGTCATATGCGCCTTTTTATTCAGTTGAAGATGCTATTTATTGGAAGTATATTGAAAAATGTAAAGATGAAAAACTTAAAAAAAATGACTTTATGGATAGCATTCATGCGAGGACAGCATTGAGTTATTGTGATTGTTTTATTGTTGATGATGATGGTTTAAAGACCGCATCTGATGAAATCATTAAGGAGATGCAATTAAAAGTTAAGTGCGAGACATTAATGAATTTCGAAATTAAATCCGATCGTGCTCACGTGTTGCAAGATTAAAAATCAAAGCTTGGTTCCATGAAGATTTGAGTGGGGCTAAGCTAAAGTTCGATTATTCACTCTATGCTTTATAAAATTGAAAAGGAGTGAAGGCCTCAAAAATTTTTAGACCCAAGTACCGATTTATAAAAAATAAAACGTTTGTATTGCGTTCAAAAACCCCCTTCATAGGGGGTCGGTATCCCCAGAGCGGTAGCGAGGGGATATCGGGGGGATGTTTGAAGATCTTGCTGGAATGGAAAAAATTTTTACAAGTAAGCAACAAAATAAGGATCTCAATCGAGCTAGCTATTTGGAAACGCTGGGAATCACTGTATTACGATTCACTAATTTAGATATTTTGCAGCAAGCCTATGCAGTATTATCGAAAATTAATGCCACTATTTTGCACTTGACATCCCCCCGATACCCCCTCGCTACCGCTCTGGGGATACCGACCTCCTATGAAGGGGGTTTCTGAACAGCCTTAAATTCATTAGGAACAAGAAAGATTAATCACTTGGGTTTAGAAGAGAGTGCGATCGTATTGTTCAGTAGGATCTCTGCTGCCTTTAACAAATCCAACAAAAGCTGATCGCCAATTTCTAGGTGGCCTTCATATTCTGCAAGATTTCGAGCATCGTGGCATTTGGCTAAAACGCGCCAAACTTCAGGTCCAATACCCAGGGTATGCGGTAAAGCTTGGAAGACTATATAACGATTCCCTGCTCGGTAACCGTGAAATCGTAATGCTGCTAGCGCTAAAGAATGAGCCGCATTATATGCTAAGTCAAAACGACTTTCTGTTGCGAGTGTTGTATTGTTTGCATCTTTTAAGCGGTTTTCTCCAGAAGAAACCAAACCAGTAAATTCAGCTTGGTTAAACGGTTCAACTTTCAGTTGCCCACTTTTGACTAAATTATCCAAGTTTTTTAAGTTCATCTTCTGTTCCTATTAAAAATATTTTAGGCTGTTCTATAATGCGCGAGACAAAATGATTATCGTCTCTATATTTGCGCTTCCATTCTACTGGGGAATAAAAAGTCGGATTTATTTTTCGACTTAAACTTGATTCTATCACATGTAATATTTGAAATGTATCAGCATATGTTAGATCATCTCCGATTAACAATAAATCAATATCACTTTCTACGTTATCCGTTTGTTTAGCAAAAGAACCATAAATAAAAGCAATTTTAATTTGTGTGGGTAATAAACGTGTCAGTTCTTGACTTAAAACATCAGCTAATCCAAAAGTTTTAATAATAATATTGCGTAGTTCTGAATAGAAAGATAGAGCCTGATTTGCTTGATATCGTTTTTGATTTCCGACCTGCTTTACAGTTATGAAGCCGGCCTGTACTAGTTTTTCCAATTCTCTTTGAACAGCCCCTGTGCCAGACTGACTTAATCTAATAATTTCATTCGTGTGAAAATCGGAATTTTGATTTAAATACAATAACTTAAGCACAGATTGCTGCACTTTAGAAAAGAGAGTGTTTGCCGAAGAGCCTGATTTTTTCATACCCATATTAGGTATGATAATACCCATTTTGGGTATTGTAAAGTGATCTTTAAGTTGGCATGGCTGAAGCGAGCATGGATTTTTGCGCCAAATAATAAATACGCAAACTTGACATATGTGTCAACTTTGCGTATTTTAAATTTCCTTTAGTCACAATACTTAGAAAAAATTATGAGACTTAAATTACGATATAATACTCTTTTTGTATTTTTAAAACGCAATCTTACAAAGTGAAATTATGATTATTTGGGGCAGATTAATTGGAACGCTATTTGGGTTTAAATTATTAGGCCCTTTTGGTGGCATTGTTGGGTATATATTGGGCAGCTGGTTTGACAAAGGCTTGCGCTTGCATTTGCACCAAATTCCACGTTCGCGCTCAGTTGCTGTTCAGGAAGCTTTTTTTAAAGCCACTTTTTTGGTGATGGGGCATCTTGCAAAAGCAGATGGTCATGTAAGCGTTGATGAAATCCGTGCCGCTAAAAATATTATGTCACGGCTCGAATTAAACGAGACATTAAAACAAGAGGCCATGCATCTTTTTAATTCTGGCAAAAGTGTTGATTTTGATCTCGAAAATGCGTTGTCGAATCTCTACCAAGCGTGTCATCGACACCCCGATTTATTGCGATTTTTTGTAGAAATTCAATTAGAAGCTGCCCTTGCGGATGGCGCATTAAATGCGGATGAAAAGCGCGTTTTACTCTTGATTTGTCAGAAGTTACATTTCTCTTCAGAAGAATTTGAACGCTTGTGGGCAAGGCAATGGGCCAGCCAGTCTTTCCATGACTGGTTTTCTGCGCAATTCGATCCCAATGCACGTTCTCGCGAATATCACAGTGCTCGCGGTTATCACACGGGTGGAAGTAGCACGAGTGGTTATAGTAGAAACCAGCGGAGACAGACACATACGACTCCTCAGCCGACTGTTGGGGACGCTTATGGGGTATTAGGCGTGGCATCCACAGCATCGGTTGCAGAAATTAAGAAAGCCTATCGACGGCTGATGAGTCAGCATCATCCCGATAAATTGGCGTCCCGTGGATTACCAGAAGGCATGGTAAAAATGGCTAAAGAAAAAACACAACAAATCAGAGCAGCTTATGATTTGGTGCGTGAAGCGCGGGGATTTCGGTAAATTCAAAAGACTTTGATATCCCCGGCCCTAAAAACGCTAAGCAGCTTCTAACCACTTTTCTAAAGTTTTGCTTTGTCTTTGCAACAGACTCGGATCTTTAAAAGTCAGCGTTAATAACGACACACCTTGCAAGCTGCCAATTAAATATTTAGCCAAAACAGTAGATTGTTCCCCTTTGCCCATCGTTTTAAATTGCGCTTCCACCCATGCTAATGTTCTGTGCATCAGCTCTGCTGCAATTTGTGACAGTTCGCCCGTAAATTTGCCGAGTTCTTGGCAAAGACTACCTAATGTACATCCGTATTGTGCAGTTGTTTCTGAAGTTTTTACACTACTCTCAATTAATGCACGAAGGCGATCTTTTGCATTGGGATATGCTTCTTCAAAAGCAGAGAATTGTGCTTGTAGTTCAACCGAGCGTCTTTGTATAACCGCTTTTAAAATATCATCTTTCGTTTTGAAATAATAATAGACATTACCGAGAGGAACATTCGCTTTGGCCGCAATGTCTGCAAGTGTCGTCGCGTTAAACGTTTGTTGATAGATCAGATCATTGGCGGCATCAATAAGTCGATCGCGTTTATCGTTTTTTCTTGGCATGATGCTAGACATGTTGTAGTGCGCTCCTGTATGAGTTAATCAGATAAATTTTGCTCGGAGATTGAGCAGGAAGTAAGCTTAACATAAGTTAATCGCCTTGTCTCTACGAAACTTGCATTTTCGTTTAAGATAGAAAATCAGGGCTTGAACCTCAGTGGAGTATCTTATGCACGTTCGTTTTTTTGCAATGCTGGTTCTTGTAACAGCTTGTTTAACAAGTTGTTTAACTGTTGCTGAGCATGTTCGCACAGGGGTTTCGGTGGCCTCTGGGTATGGTGCTGCACATATTGTGCCATTGCGTTTGGGGTTGCAAAGAGAGTTTGAAAAGCAATGGCGAACCGAAAGCACTTGGCCTATTACGGGTTATTGGGAAGGAAGTCTATACTCAATGCATGGAAAGAAAGGTCCTCTACCCAATAGCCATAAGCAGCTAAATGCAGGGGCGCTGGCAGCGGTGGTTAGATTCAACCGGGCGCTTTGCATAGCGGTAGGTTGGCCTTATGTGGAACTTGGCATAGGATTATCGCTTTTATCGCAAAAAGAAATCGGTGGCAGAAATCTCGGTATGCATTTTCAGTTTGAAGATAGATTTGGCATTGGCCTTCGATTCGGAGAAAATCGTGAGTATGATTTTGGGTATAAAGCCGTTCATTTTTCAAATGCCTATTTGGGATCTGTGAATCATGGTATTAATCTTCATCTCTTAACGATAGGCTATTGGTTTAAGTAATATGCAACCCTTTATTATTGCGCCTTCGATATTATCTGCCGATTTGGCTCGATTAGGTCAAGAGAGCGAAGCTGTATTAACAGCAGGCGCAGACTGGATCCATTTTGATGTTATGGACAACCACTATGTGCCTAATTTGACTTTTGGAGCGATGGTTTGTGCGTCCTTAAGACAATATGGTATCAAAGCACCTATCGATGTGCATTTAATGGTGAAGCCGGTAGATAGTTTAATTCAGAGATTTGCAAAAGCGGGAGCCAGCACGATTACATTTCATCCAGAAGCCAGTGATCACGTTGATCGCAGCCTTCAATTAATTAAAGACCTGGGTTGCAAGGCAGGTTTAGCTTTTAATCCAGACACCCCCTTTCATGTGTTACCCGATATGTTAGAAACGTTGGATATGATTTTAGTAATGTCGGTAAACCCTGGATTTTCGGGTCAAAAATTTATACCCAGCGTGTTAAAAAAGATACGCGAAGCCCGTACATTTATTGATACGAGTGGAAAAAAAATTCGTTTAGAGGTTGATGGTGGCATTAACCTAGAGAATATTAAAGCCATTGCAACAGCAGGTGCGGACACTTTTGTTTCAGGTTCTGCTGTTTTCGGCGCAAATGACTACAGCGTTGTCTTGCGTGCATTGAGAGATAAATTAAGCGAAAGTTATTCTTAAGACAGAACTTTAGAGATTGGACCAAACAGAATCAAAGATATCATCATTTTTCTCGGATCCTTTTTGAGACGTGGAAGATGGGGTGGCTGGTGGTGTTGATGTGGGTGTAGAGGAAGGCGTGTTCGTCGGCGCATTTTTGGTAATATACTGAAATTGGTTATAAACGCCAGTCGAATCAATGAGTTTTGTTAACTCCACTTCTAACATGGGCTTGTTATCGGAAACTAAAATAATACGGCTTCCTGTTTTGAATGGAAAAGCAGGCACTAATAACGAGGACTCTAGTATTAAGCAGCGTGCGCAATATCCCGATGGCTTACCGTCTTTAATCAGTTGCGCTGCAGCTGCTGTGGCAGTTTTAGATAATCGCTCTACGCCAATTTTAAAATCCGTTTCTGCAAGATGTTGTAGCCATCGAATTGTGCAAATTTCCCAAGTTCTGTTTTCTTGTTCATCTATTGCTAAACCGATGATTTCTCCCGATTGCATGGGCGGGTAAGTGTTTCCTGGCCAAAGCAAACCATAACCGTGAGGGCTTTCACTGATCAAGGTACACGGATAAAGCGGATAAGAGACTGTTTTTTCCGCTTCTGGTGTTAAAGTGGATATTTGATCTGCCGCACTATTCGGTGTTGTCATTTCAAGACCGTCTTCCTGAAGGCTTAGCGTTGAAAAAGTTAAGGTAAAATTTTCGGTTCCTTCATTACTCGGTTGTTGTTGAAAGGGACGTTGGCCGTTTAGATAAAAATGTGTGGATAGAAGGCCAATAGAAATGTGTGCTTTTTCGTTACAGGTAGTTCTGTCGGTTGAACGGATGAGAGGCATTTCCCATCCTTTGATTATTTTTCTTAAAACAGCGCTAGAAACGGCGTATTCGGGCTCTTGGTGATGCGTAATTCTGGCTTGCAATTCATTCGGTTCTATTTCGGTTAAGAGTGTTTTTAAATGACTTAATAAAAAATGCATATCCAATACTTTACAAGAAGAAGAAAATTTTATAAGGTCGTGCGCTAAAAAAATAGGCGGTTTATCTTGTTCGAAATCAATGACTAAAAATCCCGGATCCGAAGCGTTTGGTAAATCTCGGCGTAACACGGTTTTGGTTGCCCAGGCTTCAGTTGCCTTGTAAACAGGCACTTGCTCACTTTGTCGTCGTTGGTAAGGATAAGTTGCAGCCAATACTAAAATGCGTTTATATTCATTTTCCAGATGATTATTTTGTAAGAGAGATTTTTTTTCGGCATATTGATAGATCAGGTGTAGTTCTTTCCACACACCCGTTGGGGGAGTAGAGTAGAGCTCGTAGCTAATCAAAATCATTTGGGTAAAATGTTGAATGATTTTGTGTAATGCAATGGGCAAGATGCTGGGATCAAGTGGCGTCAGTGAATCTGGCGTATTTGCCGATTGCTCAACAACCAGTTTATAGCCATCGGCCATTTGTTCATGCAGCGTTTCTGCTAAATGAGCGATGGTTAACTGTTGTGTTGTTAATATGTTGGTTTGATTCACATAGTGCTTGTTTAACGACTGACAAATATATTGTGCTGAAGTGTTGAGCAGCTCTAGAATTTCAAATCTGTCTTTTGGGCCAAGGTTGACCTGATTGCAATCACATATTGCGTGATAGATTTTTTTTGCGGATTGACCTAAATCTGAGGGCAGGTGTTTTTGCCACGCCATAACCTCGGTAGGGGTCAATTTGACCTCATTGCTACTGGTTAAGGTTTGGACTGGAATTGTAAAGCCAATCGTTCCTTGGATTTTCTGCATATATAAAGTATAGTCGATAACTTATCGTTATTGTTTTGTCACACTTTATTCGTTATTATCCGTTATAGCTTTTCAGAGAATTCTGACAATTTATCCAGGGGGCAGCATGGCATCGTATAGTACCAATGAATTTAAAAGTGGGCTTAAGGTTATTTTAGATAATGATCCCTTTGTGATTATAGAAAATGAATTTGTAAAACCTGGAAAAGGCCAAGCGTTTAACCGCGTTAAATTTCGAAATTTAAAAACAGGGCGCGTGATAGAACGAACCATGAAATCTGGAGAAAGCGTAGAAGCGGCCGATGTCATCGATAAAGACATGCAATATTTATATAATGATGGTGAGCGTTGGCATTTTATGGTGCCAGAAACGTTCGAACAATATGAATTTGATAAAAAAATTGTGGGTGACTGTGCACTGTGGTTAAGAGAACAAGATGTTTGTATCGTGACACTTTGGAATGATTTACCCTTAACTGTTATGCCTCCAAATTTTGTTATCCTTAAAATTGTAGAAACAGATCCGGGTCTTAAAGGTGACACCTCTGGTGGCGGTGGGAAGCCTGCAACGCTAGAGACCGGCGCGGTGGTTCGTGTGCCTTTATTTGTGCAGATGGGTGAGCTGATTAAAGTCGATACGCGTACTGGTAGCTATGTTTCTCGTGCAAAAGAGTAAAGGTTGGCAACCAACCGCAAGCTTGGAAAATCTACAATTTCGTGCGCAATTTTTGTCGAAAATCCGGGACTTTTTTAATAAACGGGGAGTGTGGGAAGTTGAAACCCCTTTAATGTGCAATGGGGCAGCAACGGATCCGCATATTACGCCTATTGCTGTTTTATATGCTGATCTACATTTACGCGGTAATCAAAATTATTATTTACAAACATCGCCAGAATTTGCAATGAAACGTTTGTTAGCGGCGG
>Ga0206978_1178_pt1 | contig 13119 bp, 12 predicted proteins | sample Alteio_BWMinCont_21_FD_153477 | JGI IMG/M metagenome (GOLD analysis project Ga0206978, IMG submission 153477) | Enriched cells from forest soil in Barre Woods Harvard Forest LTER site, Petersham, Massachusetts, United States -... | ecosystem: Environmental > Terrestrial > Soil > Temperate forest >...
CACAAGAGGAAGAACTGCACGGCAGTCCGTACTTTTTTAACGATTGGGTACACGGTTATGCCATATCCAACTCCGATGTCATACATCAGAATGATAGTTACCTGTTCAATTACGAAAAAATTGACGGCGAATTACTGTTCACCACTGATGGAAAAACGATGAGAATGGTGGATAAAAACCAAATAAAACAGTTCACCTTATTTGATGACAAAGGCGTACCCTTTACTTTTGAAAATGTTCCGGCAATTGACCCCAATCATTACCTGGAGGTATTAGCATCGGGCAGCAATTATAAAATATATAAAAACCTGGGTACAAAATTCCTGAAGAATGATTTTCAAACCAACGGCATAACTACCAGCGGTAATAATTACGATTCGTATGTAGACGAAGGCGTTTATTATGTTGTTAAGCTGCCCGGCGGCCAGCCGCAAAAAATTGCGCTTAAAAGAAAAGCTATAAAAAATGCATTTGCCGCCGACGCTGATAAAGCAAATAAATACCTGTCGGCGCATGATTCAGACGATATTGATGATAATTTTTTAAAAGGCCTGGGTGAGTTTATGAATGAGTGATGTTCATTGGTTCATTAGTTCATTGGTTCATCCCGATAGCTATCGGGTGAGTTAAATTATTCCAGATTTTAACCCAATCCAACCTAATCAACTTAATCCAACTAAATCAACCAATCAACCATTACGTGTTCGTTGTTTACAAACAAATTTAGCGTTTTCCCTAATACCAGGCTGCAATTATCGGGAATGTGGCCGGCAGGGAAATCAAAGCATACGGGGTAATCGTAATCCTTTACTACTTCCATAATAATTTCGGGTACGGTTTGCCCAAAGGGGATGTCGTTGTCTTTTACGTCGGTAAAATCGCCAACGACCAGGCCGGCCAGGTGCGCTAACTTGCCGGCGCGTTTTAGGTTACGCATCATGCGGTCAATTGAATATAGATATTCGCCGACGTCTTCAATAAACAATATTTTTCCGTTATAATCAAGGTCGGATACAGAGCCTGATACCGCTATAAGCAGGGATAAATTGCCTCCTACCAATACCCCGGTGGCTTCACCGCTGCGGTTTAGGGCGTGCGATGTAAATTGATATTTAAGCGCCTCGCCAAATAATGCCTTTTTTAAAGTTTTTAATGAATGCGCCGAAGCATCGGGGATATTCACCGGCATTTGACCATGAATGGTTTGTACCCCGTAATTGCTAAACAAATGGGTATGCAATATGGTAATATCGCTAAAACCAACCAACCATTTCGGCTTTTGGGCAAAGCGGGTAAAATCAACCTTGTCGATCATCCTGATGGTGCCGTAACCGCCGCGCGCAGCTATAATGGCCTTGATACTGTCGTCGTCAATAAAACGCTGCAGATCGCGGGCCCTTAGGTCATCGTCGCCGGCAAACTGGTGATAACTGGCTTCAACGGTTTCGCCCAAAATAACCTCCAGTCCCCATGATTGCAAAAGCTTTACGGCATCCGTCATCGGTGCAGGCAATTTTTTTGCCGGGCAGGTGATGGCGATTTTGTCGCCTTTTTTGAGGTGAGGGGGAAGTAGCCCGGAAGTCCGGAAGTCCGGAAGTCCGGAAGTAGCTGCAGTTGTGGGTTTATCCATTCCCCAATATTAAAAAAACTTTTTGTCTTTCTGACTTCCGAAGGTGCAATTCATATCGCCGCTAATTGGCCAATTTTGGCTAAAGCCTCTGGCTCTTTGTTTGTCCACCGTCCCTTAAAAGGGACGGCAATGAATTTACGCGCCATATTAGATTCATTGCCGTCGGCTTTAGCCGACGGATAAAGGGTTATCAAAGCAGGGCTTTAGCCAAATTCCCATCTAAGCGAACAAACAGTTTAGTAGTTACAATATGAATTGTATCCGACCTCTGACTTCCGACTTCCCCACTAAAAAAGTATCTTTGCCGGAGAATACCGTACACACATGTCAAAGCTAAATAAATTTAAACGTTTCACCGTAACATCGGCTTTACCGTATGCCAATGGTCCCCTGCATATCGGGCATTTGGCCGGCGCGTATTTGCCTGCGGATATTTTTGTGCGCTATTTACGCCTGAAAAAAAAGGATGTGGTGTATATCTGTGGCTCGGACGAACATGGTGCGGCAATAACCATAAAAGCGAAGAAAGAAAATACAACGCCGCAGGAAATTATTGACAGGTATCACAAACAGATAAAAGACAGTTTCGCTGAATTCGGGATATCGTTTGATTTTTACCACCGTACTTCAGCACCCATACATCACGACCTTTCGCAGGAATTTTTTTTAAACCTTTATGAGAAGGATGAATTTATTGAGAAATTCTCGGAGCAGTATTATGATGAAGATTACCAGCAATTTTTAGCAGACCGCTATATTATCGGCACCTGCCCCAACTGTAATTACCCCAACGCTTACGGCGACCAGTGCGAAAATTGCGGCACTTCGTTAAACCCTACGGACCTGATCAATCCGATCTCGACATTGAGCGGCAAACCACCGGTATTAAAGCCAACAAAGCACTGGTATTTGCCATTGGATAAATACCAGCCGTGGCTTGAGAAATGGATAGATGCCAAAGAGGGGGAGTGGAAAGTAAATGTATTCGGGCAATGTAAATCGTGGTTAAAATCGGGTTTACAACCGCGCTCCATGACCCGCGACCTTGACTGGGGCATTGATGTGCCACTGGAAGAAGCGAAAGGCAAAAAGCTTTATGTGTGGATGGACGCGCCCATCGGCTATATTTCGTCGACCAAACAATGGGCTATTGATAACGGCAAGGATTGGAAATTGTACTGGAAAAAACAGCCAAATGAAGCGGATGACGCCTGCCTGCTGCATTTTATAGGCAAGGACAATATTGTGTTCCATTGCATTATTTTCCCTGCTATTTTGCACGCACATGGGGGATATATTTTACCGCAAAACGTGCCAGCGAACGAATTTTTGAACCTTGAAGGCGATAAGCTATCCACCTCGCGCAACCACGCGGTATGGCTGCATGAGTATCTGGAAGAATTCCCCGGCAAGCAGGATGAGCTGCGTTATGTTTTAACTTCGATACTGCCCGAAACCAGCGACAGTGAATTTACGTGGAAAGATTACCAGGCCCGCGTAAACAATGAGCTTGTTGCCATTTTGGGCAATTATGTGAACCGGGTAATGATACTGATGCACAAATTTTACGATGGAAAAATTGAAAGTAACGGTGATAAAATTGTTTTAACAGATAAACACCTTGACGTGGAACTTGGCCTTTTTTACGACGAACTTGAAATCAGCCTCGAGACTTACAAATTCAGGCAGGCCCTGCAAACCGTAATGGAAATTGCGCGCCTCGGTAACCGTTACCTTACTGAGAACGAGCCGTGGAAAACTATAAAAACTGACCCGGATAGCGCTAAAAAAACTTTGCACAACAGCTTAATTTTAATAGGCCACTTAGCGTCGTGCCTGCAGCCCTTTTTGCCTGCAACGGTAAAAAAGATAGTCGACATGCTTAACCTGCCCTTTAGCGCCCTTGCTTTTGACAAGGAAATGAGCTTTGCCAATGGGCACCAGCTAAACCCACCGGCCTTATTGTTTGAAAAGGTGGAGGATGAGGTGATCGACTTCCAGATCAAAAAACTATTGGATAAAAAAGCGGCATCAACACCCCAAAAACAGGTGGAAATAGTACCCGCAAAAGAAAATATCAACTACGAAAGCTTTGCCGCGATGGATATCCGCACCGGCACCATTTTAACTGCCGAAAAAGTGGCCAAAACCAAAAAGCTGCTCAAACTTACCATTGATACCGGCATCGATCAACGCACCATCGTATCCGGCATTGCCGAGTATTTCGAGCCCGAAGCCATCATCGGCCAAAAAGTAAGTGTGTTAGTCAACCTCGAGCCGCGCGAAATTAAAGGTATCCTCTCGCAGGGCATGATCCTGATGGCTGAAAATGCCGATGGGAAGCTGGATTTTGTTTCCGCAGGCAATGACGATATGCATAACGGGTCGGTAGTGAGATGATTTGATTTGAAAATGTGTTGATTTGAAGATTTGAAAATTGATGTGCGGGTGTGCAAATATGCGGACGTGCGGATTTATAACCTAATCAAACTTAATCCAACTCAATCAACCACTCACTAAACCGTAAATTGTTTTGACTAACTCGCTCAAAATTCGCACATTTGCAAAAAAATCAAAATTAAAAAACAACAAATCCGAAACGGCGAAGCACTCTTGAACACCAATAAAAAACAAACAACAGTGAAAAATCGTAAATCGTAAATCCGAAATAGGCCTGGCCCCGTAGTTCAATGGATAGAATAGAAGTTTCCTAAACTTTAGATATGGGTTCGATTCCCGTCGGGGCTACTTGAGGAAAAGTTATAAAAGCTTTTCCTCTTTTTATTTATTCGTAATTGACGGATTATTATGTAAATAATTTAAATCAAAAGAGGTGCATTTTTATGCCTGTTATTTATTTGAGTATCAATACCGGTTGATTTGCGTTTAATTCAAGGGCGTTTGTAATGCTATGATGTGTTAAATTCTGAAAGAAACTATAATTACCTGGCAGAGCTATGATGAGTTGAGCGTGGTGTTTGTTCGCAAAATCGAGTATCCCATGAACAATATCCTGGTCTTCGGAATAGTAAACCTGGTATTTGTAGCTTTCCAGTATTTCTTTAAGTGCGTGGAAATTTTCTTCCTCATGTGCCAGGCGCGCTTGCTTTGGATCTACATTTAAAACAACTAATTCCGGGGGGCACAGCCATTGATTTGAGCTTCGTATTTCTTTTAACAAAGCCAAACGGGAAACGGCAGTGAAATCGCAGGGCACCAGTGCTAACTTTATCTTTTCATATTTTGCATGGGCAGGTACTATCAAAACCGGTATGTTGCTTGTTTTAGCAATGGCGATAGCCTGGTCGCCAATATAACTTTCATCCATATTATTGTCACTGCCAATCATCAGCATGTGGGGCTTCTCCTGGTCTATCATTTGATGGATGGCCCGCAGCAGCGGAAGTTCGCTGACAGCGGTCTCTATTTTGATGGAAATGCCGCATTTTTTAGCCAGGCTGCGGCCAACAGATTTTAAACGCTCATCAACATTTTGCCTCTCTTCATTTATCTCTTCAGCGCTCACTTGTACAAAATCTGCCGATGGCAGCAATTGTTCATAAATTGACACGTAATAATTATTCAAAATAATAATACGTTCAATGGCTGTATCCTTACTAAATTCTACAGCATATTTAAGGACATTTGAAGATGTGCCTGAAAAATCAACCGGTATAAGTAATGTCTTCATTGGATGTTAAATTAAATTTATTGTTCGTTAAGGTTTTCATCAATGGGTAAGCAGTCTATTTTTCGCTCAATCCCAATATTTTTATCATAAAAATGATTTTTGTTGTGAACACAATTAAAAATGTGATCAACCAAAATAAAAGGGTGACGCTCATCTCCCTTTCGAGAAATGCGGTTAATTTGACCCATAACTTTTTAATCGGCTTTCGTTCAATTTCCATGGCATAAAAGTTTGGCAGTTAGTTAATATATAAACAATCAAGTATTCAACCTTTATTATAAAAAAATTATCGTTTCTTCAAATTATTGATCATTTCATTGAGCAGCAACATACCGTTTTGCAGGTTATTTATGTCTACCCCTTCTGAAGCTATTTCGTAAACTTCAGCAAGCCAGTGGTTTAACTGCTCCCTAAGTTCGTTTCCTTCTTTAGTTAAATAGATCATTTTGTTACGCCTGTCGTTGTCATCTTCCACCCGTTTTACCAACTGGCGTTTTACAAGGTTATCAAGCAAATAGGTCATGCTGGATTTATCCCTTAAGGTAAGGTTAGCAATTTCCTGCTGGTTAATGCCATCTTTCCTCCACAAGCATCCCATTACCTCCAGCATTTCAAAAGTGATATTGATGCCATGCTCCTTTATCCTTAATTGTATTTGCTGCCGGGTATAGGTCCTTAATTCATTCATGGAGCGGCCAAATTCGACTGCCAGTTCAGTTTTCCTGCTATTTTTTATTTGTGTTGTCATTTGTGAACAAACTTAATAAAGTAATTGCATTTTTTTAATGCCCCTCGGCCGCTGCTGCATCAGCCAAACTGATCTTATTTTTCCCGGCTTTAACAAACAGCAATACAACAGGCACACAAACCAGGAACATGATACCTACCCATAAGAAAACATCCATATAAGAAAGAATTGTGGACTGCTGGTTAACCGCACCGTCAAGCATTGCATATGCTGTTTGTCTTGCGGTAAGGCTGTCAACACCATTATGATGACGAACAAAGCCCGCCATTTGAGCCACCCGCTGCTGCACACCCGGATCATAAACATTCAAATGACTGACAAGGGTATTGCGGTGTACCTGCGTTTGCCGGTAAACAAAAGTGGAGATCAGCGCCACGCCAAAAGACCCTCCTAATTGGCGCATCATTCCGGAAAAGGCAGCGCCCTGGCCGATTTCTTGTCCTTTAAGGGCTGAAAGGGACATGGTTGTTACCGGAACAGATAATAAGCCAAGCCCCAAACCCCGGATGATCAGGATCCAAAAGAAATCGCCGCTGCCGGTATGAGGTGTGAGTACGAAATAGGTGAGGTAGCAGTAAACAAAAAATATAAACATGCCCATGGCGATCAAATGTTTTTGCGGTACACCGCGCTGCATTAACTGCGCTACTACAGGCATCATTACCGCTACGAATAATGTGCCCGGCAGTTGAAGGAGACCCGACTGCATAGCCGTCCAGCCAAGTAAAGACTGGGTGTACAGCGGAATAACAAAAGTAGAACCGAACAGGCCGAATCCCATAATAAAGGATAATATTACGCCGATGCTCAGATTCCTGTCCTTTAATACCCTTAGCTCAACAACCGGATACCGGTAATCGAGTTCGCGCCAAATGAATAATATGATGCCAAAAACTGCTGTAACGGTTAAGGTGATAATTACTTTGCTGCTGAACCAATCTTCTTCCTGGCCTTTTTCTAATATGTATTGCAGGGAGGATACACCTACAGTTAATAAACCTATACCCCACCAATCAACCTGGTGGGCGGGGCGCTTTTCTTCATATTTAGGACTCCTTATGTATTGCAACGTTAACAGCGTAGCAACAATACCAACGGGTATATTAATGTAAAAAATAAATGGCCATGAATAATGATCGACAAGATAACCACCCAGCGTTGGACCAAGTGTGGGCCCGATAATAACGCCGAGCGTATATACGGCCTGGGCCATGGCCCTTTTTTCTGCGGGCCAGCTTTCTGTAATAATTGTTTGAGAGGTAACCAGTAATGCGCCGCCGCCTAAACCTTGTATAAAGCGATAAATAACCAGTTCCCATATACCCGTTGCCTGTCCGCACAAAAAGGAGCATACCGTAAAGATGATGACAGATGCCGCAAAGTAATTGCGCCGCCCAAATTGCTGCGACAGCCAGCTGGTCATAGGCACAATGATTACGTTGGCTAATGAATAAGCGGTAATTACCCAGCTGATCTCGTTTAAGGTAGCACCGAGGTTACCGCGCATGTTATTAAGCGCCACGTTAACAATGGTGGTGTCAATAACCTGGAGCAGGGCGCAAAAAACGGCTGTAACGGTAATAATGATACGCCTGGGGCCATATTCAACTAATGAAGCTGCTGAATCCATACCTATCTGTCATATTAGTATAACAAAGTTATATACTTGATAGTTAAATATCAAACTAATTCTGAAAAAAGTTGCATATTTGATAGTTAACTATACAACCATTATAAATTGATACTTAAGAAGGGAGGCAATTATGGGCACTGTTCGTAAATTTGAAAATTGGGGCGACTCGCATCACCCTAAAATCCTGGATTTTATACGTATGCTGCTGGGTATATTTTTAGTGATTAAAGGCGGAGTATTTTTAAAGCATACTCCCTTTCTGCGGGATCTGATCATAGAAAATAAAGCGATCACGCTATCGCCGGAAATAATAACAGCCCTCATTTATTGTATTACTTATATACACATTGTAGGCGGGACACTCATTTTCCTTGGACTCTCAACAAGATTGGCATCCATGTTTCAATTCCCAATTGTCTTCGGGGCTGTATTCTTTGTCAACATTTTATCTTCATTTGTAAATTCCGAACTTTGGTTATCTATCCTGGTGCTGGCCTTGCTAATACTCTTTATGGTGATTGGCTCAGGGCCGTTATCACTCGACCGGTTTTTATCGAAGATCAGGATACGAAATGCTTTGAGTTGTCGATCTTTTTGATCAAACCTAATATAATATTTTTCTCCTCCGGGGTCCGGTAAAAGGCAATGGAACGATAGTCGGCACCTACATCAGGCCCCTGGCGGTTAAGCTCTGTGGGGTCATGGGCAAAAAAGAATGCATTGGCCAAAGTAGTAAAACTGATCACCTTTGGATCATTGTAAATTTGTGAGCATTCCGCGTGCCCGGTAGTAAGCGTCGCTACCTGGTCGTAAAAGGCGGAAAATAGCGCATGCAACGGACGTTTTCATTCATTGCAAAGGTATTATTTGCCACACTTTTATACCTTTGTTTCCTTCTTTGACGTCTATCTTGTCAAATATTACTACTTAATGAATATGGTAAACTGGCTGCGCTCACAGTTAAAACGATCTTTTGACAGAATACGGAACGAAAATTTAAAAAAGAATGCACTTCAGGCTATTCCATTCTGGATTGCTTCCATAATTACAGGGCTGATTGCCGTTTTGTACACAAAACTTTTTGTAGCTGCCGAGAGTGTAACTTCATTCATTTTTAGCCAGCACGCGTGGATGCTATTTTTAATATCACCATTTTGTTTTGTAACAGCCTGGTGGCTTGTGCACCGGTTCTCGCCTTATGCCAGAGGAAGCGGCATCCCGCAGGTCATGGCTGCAATTCAGATATCATCGCCAAAAACAAATGAGATAGTTGATAAACTTTTGGGGTTCCGTATAATATTTATAAAAGTTCTTTCGAGTCTTGTAATGGCGCTTGGGGGAGGTGCAATAGGCAGGGAAGGGCCGACGATACAAATTGCAGCTTCGGTATATAAAATAGTATATCACATGTTGCCCAAATGGTGGCCAAAGATCGCTAAAAGGAACATGATGGTGACCGGGGCGGCGGCGGGTTTAGCGGCAGCCTTTAATACACCACTGGGAGGTATTGTTTTTGCCATTGAGGAATTAACCAAAACACATTTTAGCTATTATAAAACGGCGATTTTCTCATCCGTAATAATCGCCGGTTTATCTGCAGAGGCTTTATTGGGGCCATATTTGTACCTGGGCTATCCAAAATTGGATGGCCTTTCAGCCGTTATCTTTTTTGGCGTGGCTCTTGTTGCTATTATTTCAGGCGTCCTGGGGAGCGGAATGTCAAAATTAATACTTTTTATTTTCGCATGGAAGGCAAAATTTAAGTTTACGCACTATCACGTTCTATTTGTTATAGGATGCGCGCTGATTATGGTTTTTTTGGCTTTTTTTGTAAACCAGGAAGTTTTAGGTTCCGGAAAGGATATTATGGAAAAAACCTTATTTACTTCGCATAAATATGTCCATTGGTATACACCTTTATTAAGAATAGGCGGCCCTTTATTTTCATTTACAACGGGTGCCGCCGGCGGCATATTTGCACCTGCCCTTGGAGCAGGCGCCAGTGTTGGTTCATTGGTTGCAAGTTGGTTTAAAGTATCAGATGCGGACACCAATATGCTCATATTGGCCGGTATGGTTGGATTTTTAACGGGCGTTACCCGCTCGCCTTTCACTTCGGTCATTCTCGTACTTGAAATGACCGACCGGCACAATGTGATATTTCACCTCATATTAGCAGGTATGGTTGCCAGCCTTGTCTCTATACTGATCGACAAGCATTCTCTTTATGATCATCTTAAAGTACAATATATACGTGATCTAAATACGGTTGATCAAACTGAAACGACAGAGCAAGTTGAAACGGTTAAGCTCTAATTACCCGCATGGGTTACAATTATGCCGTTATTAAAATTTAAATCGTAGTGGGTTTTATTGCGAAAAATTAGATAGGCCCAACTGCAGTCGATTATAAAATATTGAATTTAAATGGGTGGTACGTTGCCCTCGTTAACTATGCCAATAAACAGGCCGGCCACAAGAAACTGTAATAGATGAAAAGCAGTCTGTATAAACAACCATTCAGACATTGAAGTCACATTGATTTTTGCTGCATTGGCAAGGGTTGAAACGCTAAACAGAAAAATTCCCAAAATCAAACTGAATATTATTGCTTTAGCTATGCCGCTATTTTCTTTTGCATAGAACCGATAAAGCCAGGCAATAATTATACCCTGGACTATCATGGAAAAAAAGCCAAGAGGAATGATTGGTTCTTTACGGTTATAAATCCCTAAACTGTCATACAGTTTGTTGAAGATTATCAGGTGCCAAACATACCCCAAAATCATTGTCGGTATGATGTAGGCTAATGCGGTGAGAACAAATTTTGATGTTTTTCCTTTCACTGCTTTTTACTATTGCATTGAATGAAACGCTATTCTATTGCCTTCCGTGTCGGTAAATTGAGCCATAAAACCATTAGCACCAATTGAAGTTTTAGGGACAATGATTTTACCTCCCGCCGCCTCCACCCTTGAAAGAGGAACTGATAGATCTTCTCCTCCATTCAAATAAATAAGTACACCTGTCTGTGAAGGCTCATAGCCTTTTTCTTCTACCAAACCCCCGCCTATCTCGCCATTTTGCATATCGGCCGGAAACATCGCGTACTTCATTTCGGGAAAAGGCATGGTCATTTGAATACCCATAATGGCTTCATAGAAACCCTTTGCCCTGTCAAAATTTTTTGCTGGAATTTCGAACCAGTTGATCGCATGTGCCATTTCAATTGTTTTTGTTGTTGGTAAATTATTTTTTCTTTTTAGACGATTTTGCTTTTTTATTGAATTCTAAACACAAATCAATCCAGTATCCAAAGTCGGTCTCAGATTTAATCCCCTCGCCATTAACCATTAAATAACCTTTCATTGGACGCCGGGTGAAGTCCATTACCCGGCTGCCGGCCTTAGTTAATGCCAGTTCCTGCTGCGTCGGGTCAATACGGCACATCATTTCCCCGCCAATAACCCCCATACACATTTTATCATTATACATAAAAGTTAAGCCACCCATCATTTCCTTTTCTTCAATATTGGGAAGCTTTTCCACCTTCTTTCTGATTCTGTCTGCTAGCTTTATGCTGTAAGCCATTTTTATAACATCGATGATTTGTATATTTGCTTGCAAAATGCAAGGTAAATATATAAACATTTGCTTGCGATATGCAAGAATAAAATGGAAAAAAAAATAAAAAGACGTTCGGATTGCCCGGTAAGTTTTGCGCTCGACATTTTTGGCGATAAGTGGTCATTGCTTATCATCAGGGATTTAATGTTCAAGAATAAGAAGACATATGGAGAGTTCTTACAGTCAGAAGAAAAGATTGCTACTAATATATTAGCAGATCGATTGTCTAAGCTCGAATGTGCCGACTTGATAAAGTGCGCGGTTGATCAGGAGAAAAAGTCAAAATTCAACTACGAATTGACGGAAAAAGGGATTGATATAGTTCCTGTCCTGCTGGAAATTGTGTTGTGGAGTGCCACACATGATAAATATACTGCTGCGCCAAAAGAGTTTGTCGATAGGGTCAAATATGACAAGGAAGATTTCATCAAAGAAATCGTAAAGCAGTTGAAAAGCAAATTGTAACGGTTAGTATGTCGCTGTATCTGTATGTTATTGACTTACAGGCAATACTTGCGCTGCAATGTTTCGCGGAGGACGCAGGGTCCTCTGCGAGCAGCCCTGCTGAAACGGTAACTTAATCTAACCTGATCAACCGATACCCATTATTCCATTCTCAAACTTTCTTCGACAGCCATGCTCCTACGCTGAAGCTTCGGCGCAAGTGTAAGCTCATTCTGAGCGGAGGCTGTTTACAGGATTTGCAATGGCTGCCTTGATCGACTGAAAGCTGATTGTAATTATAGTAATTATAATTGCTGCAATCCCAGCTAAAATAAATACAAAAGGGCTTATGGATATCCGGTAATCATACTTTTGCAGCCAGCCTGTTAGAAAATAGAAAGCGGCCGGAGATGCGATAAAACAACTTATTAATACCAGCAGGATAAAATCTTTTGAAAGCAGCATCCATACCTGCGGCACCGACGCTCCCAATACTTTGCGGATGCCTATCTCTTTGGTCCTTTGCTCTGCCATGTAAGCGGCCAGGCCAAATAAGCCAAGGCACGAAATAAAAATGGCAAAGGCTGCAAACAAACCGGCCAGTTTACCGATGAGTACCTCCAGTTTAAATTTAGCGGCGTAGCTGTCATCGGCAAACGTGTAGGTGAACGGGTAAGCCGGGTTATATTTATTAAAGATAGCCGTTAGTGCTGTAATGGCATCCTGGGTTTTTAGACCTGCGGATAACCGGTACATCATCACTTGCTGCGGCTTTGTTTCGTACATAAAAATTGTGGGGTCGGCAGGCTCAAAAGGCGATGCCATTATTGCATCCTTAACAACGCCGATTATTTTATAGCGGGTATCCGAATTAGTAACTACCTGGTTTATGGGGTTGTTGAGCCGCAGCAGTTTAACGGCCGCTTCATTAAATATAACATTCAGTGTGTCTGAATTTCCGACGAAATTCCTTCCTTCTTTCATCGCCATGCCAAGCGTGTTAAAATAATCGGCCGTTACATGTATATAGCCCATGTTTACCGACTCGCCCGGCTTTTTGCCAGGCCATGCATCCACATCCCGGTGATTGCCGCCGGTAGTAGCATTGCTTGATGCAGTGGTTATCATTTCTGCAATGCCTTTTTGTTTTATTTCATTGCTGATGGCGGTGTAATTGCGGTCCAGGTCTTCGTTCATATCCGTCATCACCAGCCGGTTTTTGTCATAGCCAGAAGGCCTGTCCTTAGCATACTGCACCTGCTGGTAAATAATAAAAGTGCTGATGATGAGGGCTATGGAACAACTGAATTGCAGCACCACCAATACTTTGCGCGGCGTCGTGGCCG
>Ga0206978_1179_pt1 | contig 13077 bp, 12 predicted proteins | sample Alteio_BWMinCont_21_FD_153477 | JGI IMG/M metagenome (GOLD analysis project Ga0206978, IMG submission 153477) | Enriched cells from forest soil in Barre Woods Harvard Forest LTER site, Petersham, Massachusetts, United States -... | ecosystem: Environmental > Terrestrial > Soil > Temperate forest >...
TAGCATAGCTAGGCCGTATAAGCGACGGCTTTCCAAGTAAAGCATTTTCTCACTCGAACAATGACTTAAAACAGTAACGCCTCAATGACGCCACACATCCATTAAGCATTTAACCAATCACTTGATAGTAATTATCCCATTTACTTTAACCATTTAAAACATCTATACATTGCCATATTCAAATAATACTTATTTTAAAGGGGATTTATTATGAAGAATACTGTCGCTGTAAAACCGTCTGACGTTTTGACGACCATCGCGGGCGCGCTTCTATTTGCCGTTGGATTGGTTCTCCCTTCTTATGCCGACGACTCATCGGACATTGGCCTCGGCACGCGTCAGGGCTTTGATGTCGGCGGCCAAGTTTCTGGCTATCACTACGGAGAAAGCTTCCGGCATTCATTCGCCAATGAACAATATGGCCCGCAATTCGGCCTCGTCGGTTCCGGCACGCAATTGCTGGCTTTCGGTTTGTTCGCCACCGCCGAAGGGCGCCTGGCCTATGGCAACAACCATTATAACGGCACCGGCACTAAAGACGATGTTCCCGATTATCTTGGTGAAATTCGCTTTTTAGGCGGCAAGGATTTCATCGGCCATCAGTTCGGCCTCTCCGCCTACACTGGTCTCGGCTATCGCAATCTGTATAACGACATTCGCGGAACCACGAGCGATGGGTCGATAGGCTATCGCCGCGACAGCCAATATCTCTACGTACCGGTCGGTGTAACGCCGCGTTTTCGCGTTACCGGCAATTCGCGCATCAGCACCAACCTGGAATACGACCAACTGATCCGCGGCTGGCAGAACACCCATCTGGAAGATTTCAGTTCGCTTGAGCACGACATGATCAACAACCAGAACGGCGGCTATGGTCTTCGTGGCAGCATCATGTACGAATGGAACTCATGGTCGGTTGGTCCTTTCGCCAATTACTGGAACATCAACCAGTCAGCCGTGAAGGTTACGAACACGCCTTCTTGCAATGTTTTTGTCGGTGGCTGTATCGAACCGCACAACCAAACGATCGAAGCCGGCATTCAGGCCAAGTATCACTTCTAAGACGGTATTGGATAGCCGCTCAGCCGCGTGCATTTAGCCACGCGGCGGCGGCTATCTAGCTTTTCAGCACATTTGCGGGTATGGAGCTTCTACTTTTTTTCGAAGGATGAGGCGGATTTGAGTGTTTTGAAGAACCTAGCGCTGCGTTAAAAACCGACGGGTGTGAACGCAAATCGGCGATGATCGGTGAAGAGCCTAAAAGCAAAGAAACTCCCCTCGATCCAGCGGCCACACCTGCGCATATATGGCGAACTGCCCTGAAGCCAATAGCACGAAAAGACATAGCTTTTTCTTTTTGCAGTTGCGCAATCTATCAAAAGATTGCCGTTACATTTTTTGTAACTACCGCCGCGCCACTAACGGCTCTTGCCCGTTACCCTGATCTTCAGCCTGCTCGTCGGTAAAGAACGGGCTTTGCTGCGGGGGCGGATTCTTTTGCGTTACTTCCGCTTGCGCCTGCGGGGCTGGCGTGCCTGCGTTGGCGGCCGCATTCGGGTTAGCGTTAGGATCTCCAGCCGGCGGCTGGGCAAGATTGCCATCCGGCCCAAAATAATTTGACGGCACTTCCGGTTGTTGGCCGAAAGGAACCGCCGGGCCGCCACGTTGGCGCTGCTCCGCAGCCGTAGCTTCGTTGATTGCCTCGATGATGCGGAAATAATGCTCCGCATGCTGCAGATAGTTTTCGCCGGCTACACGGTCGCCAGAGCTTGATGCGTCGCGCGCAAGTTGCTGATATTTCTCGTAGACCTGCCAGGCATTGCCGCGCACGCGTACGTCCAGGCAATGGCTGTCGAATGTTTGATGCCGCAGCGCCGATGCCGAGCGCGGACGATTGAGGTTCATTCCGCCTGGGGGCGGCATATTGTTACCACCGCCGCCGCCGCCGCCATGACGGTCATGGCTACCGCCGTGCCCACCATGTCCCCCGTGACCGCCATGATGCCGGCCGCGTGGACGCCTACCGTTAGGACCACCCTGTCTCATGCGATTCCTTCGCCTTGATGATTCATGTTTTCATTCCGTTTGTTTTGCTTGCCTGCCAAAGCCTCAACGCTAGGCAGGTGCTTGTCCCTTAAATCCCGGACTCTATCTTTTCTTGCCTGTTTATTTTTATATCGCAAGAAAAGTTGCAAAACCTTTAACTTGCTATCGAGGGTTGCTTTCATTCCTCACTCGGCACGATCATTTGCGTGCACTGCAAGTTCTCTGATCCTAAACGGACCCATGGGCCTGCACAACTGTTTTTTTGGCCTGAATTCATTGTGCAGACACAGATTTTTACATTCAATCGGCCTAAGTCCTTCCACGCGTGAAAAAAATTTTGGCGGCCTGCCGCCAAAAATAATTATGCAAGCCCATTATGTTGCACCTAAAGCACACTTCTGCAACTCGCTTGTTTTCAGCAAGAATCCGTACTAATCCGCTTTATCTGCCGATCATTTCTAGAGAGCAACAATGCCCAGCCTCATCCATGAAAAACGTCATGGCATTCACGACGGCAAGATTGTATGCGGCGTCGATGAGGTTGGGCGCGGGCCATTGGCAGGACCGGTCATGGCCGCAGCGGTCATTCTGCCGACAAAATTACCTGCCGCTATCCGCCGCGAGATCCGCGACAGCAAAAAAATGACTCAACAAGCGCGCGAAGATTTATTCGAACCCCTCAAACAATGTTGCCGCCACGCCGTCGCTGAAGCCAGCTTGGCCGAAATCGCGCGCTACAATATTTTGTGGGCCAGCATGCTGGCAATGCAACGCGCGGTCGACGGATTAAAAACCGCGATCGACATGGCGCTCATCGACGGCAATCGCATACCGCCCTCACTCTCTTGTACGGCAGTGGCGATCGTCAAGGGCGACGACAAATCTCTTTCCATCGCCGCCGCATCCATCATCGCCAAAGTCACCCGCGACCGCTTCATGTGCAAACTCGCGGAAACGCATCCTGGTTATGGCTGGGAACACAATTTCGGCTATGGCACGCCAGAGCATCTTGCCGCCCTGCGCCAGCTGGGCCCCACAGACTGGCATCGCTCCGGTTTCGCCCCGGTTATGCAGTTGGAGTTGGATATAGCGTCATGATTTTTTGCCCGCATGCGCCAATTTGCCCCACAACAAATTTGTTGGTTATTGGCGTTCATAAAGGCGACTGACGATAACACAAAATAAATTCGGCATGCCTAATCATGGTCTTGTCGTGTTAACCTATATAGCTGCTTTCGTTTATATTAAAATTATAGCGCATCGAAAACTATTGACGCATGCCCTGTTCAAGCTGCCATGCATCTGTAATCTTAGACAGTGCCATTAGCTGATTATGGAGGACGGCAATGCGTAGCATCACACTACTGACGGCAACGATCACTGCCTTGACCGGCATGATGGCCGGACCGGCTAGCGCCAGCACAATTTCTTTTCTCGATGTCGAGCACCCCAGCATTGGCACTGGCACCCTAGGCACCGTAACACTGACCCAGAATGGAGCAAATGAAGTTGACGTTGGCGTTGTCCTGGCATCGACCACAGCGTTTTTGTCGCAAGGCAATTTTCACAACCATAATTCTTTCGCATTCAACCTCGATCTCATAAACCCATTCACGGTAACGCTTACAAATCCATTAAGCGGTTATAACGTTGTCTCTTCGGTCGCCAACCAGCCTTATGGAGATTTCACCACGGGCCTCGACTGCATCAGCTGTGACTCAAACACATCCAAACCTGGTCCTCTCGATTTCAAAGTGTCCGATGCAAGCGGGATTACCATTGCCGATTTTATAGCGAACAATAAGGGCTATTTTTTCTCGGCGGACATCTCCGGGCCCAGCGGTGGCAAGGGCAATATTGCCTCGGACGAAAAAATCGCGTCCACCCCCCTTCCAGGATCTTTTCCGCTATTTGCCGCCGGAGTGTTGGGGTTAGGTGCCATTGGCTGGCGTAAATCACGTAGCTCTAGGATAGGAAGCTGAGTCTTTTTTGCACCAGTTTATGAACATTCTTGATTAACTAAGTGATTCAAAAGACTCTTTTATAAAAAATAACTTGAATTTTGGCGGCCTGTGGATAATTGTCCCCCGCCATGCCAAAGCCAGCAAAAAGCCCCCTGCCCGGCGCCAGCGCACTCCCGCTCGATCGCATCTTGATCGGCGACAGCATTCGTATCCTATCAGAATTACCGACAGCTTCGGTCGATGCTGTGTTCGCCGACCCCCCCTACAATCTGCAGCTTGGTGGCGACCTCACACGTCCTGATAATTCACGCGTCGATGGCGTCGATGACGAATGGGATAAATTCAGCGACTTTGCCGCCTATGACCAATTCACCCACGACTGGCTAAAAGAAGCCAAGCGCGTGCTGAAACCCGATGGCTGTCTCTGGGTCATCGGCAGCTATCACAATATCTTCCGCGTCGGCACGATCTTGCAAAATCTCGGCTACTGGATTTTGAACGATATCGTCTGGTGCAAATCCAATCCAATGCCAAACTTCCGTGGCAAGCGCTTCACCAACGCGCACGAAACGCTGATCTGGGCCTCGCCATCAAAGGACGCGCGCCCCTGCTTCAATTACGAAGCTATGAAAAACATGAATGATGAAAAGCAGATGCGCAGCGACTGGATCCTGCCCATCTGCAGCGGCAAGGAACGCCTCAAAGGCGACGATGGCAATAAAGCCCATCCCACGCAAAAACCGGAATCCCTGCTTTATCGCGTGATCCTGTCATCGACCAAGCCGGGCGATGTGATCCTCGATCCCTTCTTCGGCTCCGGCACCACCGGCGCGGTCGCCAAACAGCTTGGCCGTCGTTTCATAGGCATTGAACGCGATAAGCTCTATGCCAAATATGCCGAGCGCCGCATCAAGGAAACGCTCACAGCGCCGGAAACCGAGTTCCTCATCACACCATCTAAACGCGAAGAGCCGCGCATCCCCTTCGGTATCGTGCTGGAACGCGGCCTGCTGCGCCCCGGCGCCACGTTGTTTGACGAGCGCAAGCGCTACAAAGCCCGCGTTAAAGCCGATGCCACCCTATCGTCCTCAAAACACGGCGATGAAATCCGCGGCTCGATCCATAAAGTCGGCGCTATGGTGCAAGGCCTTCCAGCCTGTAACGGTTGGACCTTCTGGTGCTTCGATGCCGACGGCAGCGGTGCCATGGTCCCCATTGATCTTCTCCGCCAACGCATCCGCGCTGAAGGCCTTCGTGCCTAAATCCGGTAGCTGTAAAGCAGCCGCGTCATATCTCTATCTTCGTAGAAATTAACCCCGTCGAGCCGCATATCCATTTTAATCTGGTCATTCATCAATTTTGGATCTTGCGTGTAGTGCGGCTTGCCGTCGAATTTATTGATCGACTGCAACGGATTGATATTCACCACACGCAAATGAAACCGCACATAAATAACATGATCGGTGTTTTTCGCTTCATCCATCCGATGTAAAAGCGCCTGCGCGTCCTCAGCACCGATCGGCAAGCCTTCTATCGTCACCGGCTGATCCAAAATGCCGCGAAAAATCATGGGAATAAACACAGGTGAATGTTTGTCGCAAGCGTAACTGGTGTCTTCATAAAGGATGAAAGAATTGACTCCTTTTATCGTCGCCCGTTCTTTGAAGCGAAAGTCCTTATATTTAAAATCATAACGGTCGAGCTGAACCGACGTGTCGTAATGATAAGTGGTCGGAAAAGTGGCGATGTTGATGCGCACGGATTCACGGATTGCCTTGCGCACATCATTCCATTTGAAATCATCTCGAAAAAAATGTGTGTAAAGACCGCAGTCGGTAAGCATCGCATAATCGTCGATCAACACATCATCGCTAAGGTCAATAACGTTAAATCGCACCAGCGTGTGCGCGATATTTTCCAAATCCGGCGCGGCATAATTGGTGTCCGCCTGCGCGGAAGGCGCGAGAAGGAGCAGTGATAAGCAAAAGAAGATGAGGCGCAGGGTCATGAGGATCTCGAAATTTTGTCTATAGCATGTCTCACAATCTTCCGCATCACGCTCGGTAAAGCCTCAGCATCGAGCCGCTCGGGCGGCACCCATTTGCTATTTTTGCCCGCCGCCACTTGTCCTACCCGGCCTAGTGCCACAGCCAATTCTAGCTCGAAATGCGAAAAAACGTGGCGTATGTGACCCGGCAGTAATTTCCAGCGCGTCTTCAATGGAGCTTCCTTTTGTACTGAGGATAGTTCCGGCAACGCCCCTTCGCGCCATTCACTGCCGGGAATCTCTATCATGCCGCCAAGCAAACCACCCTTATCGCGCCGCCGCACCAGCACCCGGCCTTTATCATCGACCGCAAAAAACGCTACCGCCCGTCGTACCGGCTTCGCCTTGGCTTTTACCCGCCGAGGCAATTGATCGGCGATCCCCAAGGCTCTTGCGCGGCAATTTTTATATAACGGACACAAATCGCATTTCGGATTACGCGGCGTGCATATAGTTGCGCCCAAATCCATCAGCGCCTGCGCATAATCGCCGTACCGAGCCGTAGGCAACAGTCCGGCGGCAGCCGTACGCAAACGCGGCTTTACCCCAGGTAAAGGGTCTCGCATGGCGAACAACCGCGCCATCACGCGCTCGACATTACCATCCACAACGTTGGCGCGCTGATCGAAGGCAATCGCCGCCACAGCCGCAGCCGTATAAGGGCCGAAGCCCGGTAACCCGCGTAATTCGGCCTCCGTTTGCGGAAAGCTTCCGCCATGATCGCGCACGATGGTTTTTGCGCATTCATGCAGCAAATGAGCGCGGCGGTAATAGCCAAGCCCCGCCCACATGCGCAGCACATCGTCGCGCCGCGCCTTTGCCAGTTTTTCGATCACTGGCCAGCGTCTAATGAATTTCTGGAAATAAGGCCCAACTGCGCCGACAGTCGTCTGCTGCAGCATAATCTCCGAGAGCCATACAAAATAAGGGTTAGCTTTTTGTCCCGGCAACGCGCGCCACGGCAGGATACGGCGATGCTGATCGTACCAATCCACGAGGCTGGAGGCTAGAGGCTGGAGGCTGGTGTTTTTTTTCCTAGCCTCTAGCTTCGAGCCTCTAGCCTCTTTGACTTTGCCACTCCGTCGCCCCAAACTCCGCCCCATGTTCCTTCCTCGCACGATTTCATCTGCCATCGACAAGCTTGCCCGCAACGTGATGGGCAAGGACTGGTCGCTTTACGCCAATTTGCTCGAACATTGGCCCGAGATCGTCGGCCCGGAATACGCCCGGGTCACCACACCTGTCAAAATCACTTTTCCACCGCGGCAAAAAGAAGCTCAGCGGGCAAGCGGAACGCTGGTAATCCGGATTCCCAAAGGCCTGGCGATGGAATTCACTTTCAAGATAGGCATTATCCGCGAACGTATCACCGGCTATTTTGGCTACGAGGCCATAAGCAAAATCATCTTTGAACCTTGCTACGCCCTGCCAAAGGAGCCGGTGGTAGAAGCCGAAGTCGACCCGGAAGAGCTGGCGACAATCCGTAAAACGGCAAAAGACATACCCAACGATGAACTACGAGAAACGCTTGAAAATTTTGGTGAAGCCGTCCTGAAATCGCGAAGCCGTACATCATCTCCTTAGCTTGAGTTCCCTCCCTCTCTCCGCTTATACTTGCAACACCTTGATTCGAGAGAGAAAGCGCTCGCCATGAAACACCTTTCCACCTTCGCAACGCTTGCATTGTTGCTCTTCGTTACTTTGCCCGCGAATGCGGTCGATGCCCCGGCCACCGCGGCCGCAGCAGCCACGACTACAGCCACTTCCACAGCTCCGGCGGTTGCCACCCTGCCGCCGCATGTCATGGGCAAGCCGGATGCTCCGATTTTACTTAACGAATACGTCTCTCTCACCTGCCCGCACTGCGCTGAATTTTACACAACCATCCTCCCCGATATCGAAAAGAACTATGTCGATACCGGCAAGGTGCGCATTGCACTTCATGAATTCGCCCGCGATGCCATCGATCTGAAAGCATTTTCGCTGGCACGCTGCATGCCGGATGATGAATATTTTGCATTCATCGGCGTGTTGTTTCAAAACCAGATGGCTTGGATCATGGCGCCCGATCCGGATAAAATCTTGGTCCAATATGCCAAGCTCGGGGGTCTTAGCGAAGACAAAGCCGTATCCTGCCTCGCCGACAGCAAAACGCAGGAAGCACTTGCCGCTGGCGTAAAAGAAGCCGAAGACAAACTAAAAATCGCCTCAACCCCGACCTTTATCGTCGATCCGGGCGGGGAAAAAGTCGAAGGCGGCCGCCCGGCTACCGAATTTGCGGCAATGTTTGATAGGTTGCTGGCGGCGAAGAAGTAATAATTCTGTTGTAGGTATTCAAATGCAATTCACGCGCCTCCGCCTTCAGGGTTTTAAGTCCTTCGTCGAGACGACCGAGCTCGATATCCCGCCCGGCATGACCGGTATCGTGGGCCCGAACGGCTGCGGCAAATCCAATCTGGTCGAGGCTCTGCGCTGGGTGATGGGCGAGAATTCGCCGCGCCGTATGCGCGGCTCCGAAATGGACGATGTGATTTTTGCCGGCACCGCCACGCGCCCTTCGCGCAATCTCGCCGAAGTCGCGCTCGAGCTCGACAATTCCGCCCGCAGCGCCACCGCCGAATTCAACAACACCGACGATCTGCAAGTTGCCCGCACTATCGAACGCGGCAGCGGCTCGGATTACCGTATCAACGGCCGTCCCGTACGCCAGCGTGACGTGCAGCTTCTGTTCGCCGATCAGGCGACCGGTGCCCATTCCACCAATCTCGTCGGCCAAGGCCAGATCGACGCCCTCATCCGCGCCAAACCACAAGACCGCCGCGCGATCCTCGAAGAAGCTTCCGGCACTGCTGGCCTGCAAGCTCGCCGTCACGAAGCCGAACTCAAGCTCAAAGGCGCCGAGACAAACATCCTGCGCGTCGACGATGTGCTCAAGGCTTACGACACCCAACTGCGCAGCCTGAAGCAGCAAGTCCGGCAAGCCTCGCGTTATCGCAATCTCGCCGACCATATCCGCAAGGCCGAAGCCGCCATTCTGCATCTGCGCTGGGCCGAAGCCGAAGGTAACGCAGCCACCACCCGTGAAGCTCTGCAACAAGCCGAACACCAAGCCAACGAATTGCTGACCCAGGTCACGCGCAGCAACACCACGCGCACCGAAATCGCCGCCGAATTACCGGGCCTGCGCCAAGCCGAAGCCGCCGCCGCCGCGATGGTGCAAAAACTTGCCCGCACCCGCGAACAGCTCGATAGCGAAGAAAAACGCCTGACCGAAGAAACCCAAACGCTCGAGCAGCGCCTGGCCCAAGCCAAAACCGACCGCGAACGCGAAGAAGCACGTAATAAAGACGGCAACGCCGCTATCGAAAAACTCGAAGCCGACCGCGAAAAATTAACCCAAGAAAACTTCGCCATCGCTGAGCATCTGCCGCGCGCCACCGAAGCGGTCGCCACAATCGGCATCGAAGTCGAAACGCTAGATGCCGCACTGTCGCAATTACTTTCGGCTATTGCCGCTACCGAAGCGCGCAAGCAAAGCCTGCAAAAAGAAATCGCCGATACAACCGCGCGCCAATCCGCCCTCGCCGAACGCCGCCGCCAGCTTGAGGAAGAACGCTCTACGCTCGCGGCCGAACTCGCCGCGCGTCCAGATATCACGCAGGCTTCCCTCTATGTTTACGCCGCGGAAAAAGATCTGGCCGCCAGCCAGCAGCACTCCCGCGCCGCTGAAGAAGCACGCATCGAAGCCGAACTGGTGCAAACCGTCGCCCGCGACCGCCTGCAAGAAACCGTCGCCCGCGCCACCAAACATAAAGCCGAAGCCGAGGCCATCACCGCCCTGCTCCGCCATGAAAACGACGAAGCCGAGCAAGTCATCGATCTCATCGAAGTTCCCTCCGGTCTCGAATACGCGCTTGCCACATCGCTTGGCGAAGCGCTGACCGCCGCGCTCGATCCACGTGCCTCCACGCATTGGCGCGAGCTTCCGCCGCTTGCGCAAGCACCGTCGCTGCCGCGCGGCATTCCTTCAATCGCTCAACATATCAAAGCGCCACCCGCGCTTGCCCGCGCGCTATCGCAAATTGGTCTGGTGGAAAACGTCGGTGCCGGCGAAAGCGCCGCCGCCAATCTGCAACCCGGCCAAATCATCGTCAGCCGTGATGGCTGGGCCTGGCGCTGGGATGGATTCACGGTAACGCCCCATGCCGAAACGCCGGCTGCCCACCGCATGCGTCAGCGTAACCGCCTCGCCACGCTGGCCGAGCGCATCGTCGATGCCGAAGCCGATGTCTCCCGCGCCGAAGCCAAACTGGAAGAAGCCGCCGCCTTGCTCGCCGCGCGTCAGGCCGAAGACCGCGCCGCGCGCGAAGCGTTACAGCAAGCCTTCGCCGCCCTCGGCGACGCCCGCGCAACGTTCGGCACCCAGGAAAAAGAATCCGCTGCCATTGCCGGCAAGATCAACGCGCTCGACGATGCCTTGCATCAAATCACCGTGGATCAAGATACGGTCAAAGACCGCGCTATTGCGCTTGAGCAAGAATACGCCGCCTTGCCTGATCTCGAAACCAGTCGCGCCGAAGCCGCCCATGCCCGTGAGATTCTGGCCGAGAAGCGCGAACTGCAAACCCGCCACCAAAGCGAACGCGACCACTTGACCCGCGAGCAGGAACAGAATGAATCCCGCCGCGCCGCCATCGATGAAGAAGTAATTGCCTGGCGCGCCCGCACGGTCACAGCCACGCAGCAAATAACCGACCTCGCCGAACGCGCCCGCACGGTCGAAGCGCAGCTTTTGCGCCTCAGCGTACGCCCGGCCGAACTCGCCGCCACGCGCACGCGCTTGCTCAACGAATTGTCGGATGCCGAAAGCACCCGCAAGGCCGCTGCCGACCGTCTCATTGAAGCCGAGCAAAAACTCAACCTCGCCGAACATCAGCTCAAGCAACAGGAAGCCGCGCTGTCGGACGCCCGCGAAACCCGCGTCCGCGCTGAAGCTGCCGTCACGGCTGCCGGAGAGCAATTCAACATCTTACGCGAACGCATGCTCGAAAAGCTCAATTGCGGACCGGAAGAACTGGCCGCCATTGCCGCCTTCGAAGAAGGCGAGATGCCGAAAGCCTATGAGCTCGAACAAGCTCTCGCCCGCTACCTGCGTGAACGCGAAAATATGGGCCCCGTCAATCTACGCGCCGAAACCGAAGCCGGCACGGTTGAGACCGAGATGGATGCCCTGCAAAAAGAAAAAGATGATCTCAACGCCGCCATCGCCAAGCTGCGCCAGGGGATCAGCCAGCTCAACCGCGAGGCGCGTGAACGCCTGCAAACTGCTTTCGTTCAGGTCAACGAACGCTTCGAGAAATTGTTCAAGCGCCTCTTCAACGGCGGCAAGGCGCATCTGGAACTCATCGACGATGAAGACCCGCTGAACGCCGGCCTTGAAATTTTCGCCAGCCCGCCGGGCAAGAAGCTGCAAATTCTATCGCTGTTGTCTGGCGGTGAGCGCACGATGACGGCCTTAGCGCTGCTCTTCGCCGTCTTCCAAACTAACCCTTCGCCCATCTGCGTCCTCGACGAAGCCGAAGCCGCCTTAGATGAAAGCAACATCGACCGTTTCTGCAACCTGGTCTCCGATATCGCCCGCGAAACCGGCACCCGTTTCCTCATCATCACCCATCAACGCCTGACCATGGCGCGCATGGACCGCTTGTACGGCGTCACGATGTCCGAAAAAGGCATCTCACAATTGGTCTCCGTCGATCTAGAAAGCGCCGCCGCCCTCCGCGACGGCCAGCTGCCGGAGAATATGAGCGAAGCGGAGAAGGCACTGGCGGCGGTACGGGCGGCCTAATAAGCCCCAACGTCGCCCTAAGCCCTACACCGGCGCAACCCGAAACCCTTCGACTTCGATCTGCTGCCAGACGTTGCCGGTAACGTACGGGTCGTTTTTTAGCCATGCATCGAACGCGGCACGGTCGGGAAAATCGAAAACGATGGTCGATCCGACCATGTCGCCATTCTCATTCAAAATAGCTCCGCCGAATATATAATTACCGGTGGCTTTCAGTCGCCGCATGTTGGTGAGGTGTTCGGCGCGCGCCGCTTGCCGCCGCTCCGGCGCTTCAGGATCGGTCCCATCGCGGGCGATCAAAATAAACTGCACGGGTTAGGCCTGCTGCCCGATCAGCGCCGCGCGTCTTGCGCGCACATCGCCGAGGATCGATTCCAGACCGTCGAGCTCGATCAGCGCCGAATTGGCTTGCTGCCATTGTTCGCCACGCAAAGCCTGCATCAAACCCATGATCCCCTGCTCCATCGCATGCCCGGCCTTTTGCGCGACGCGGTCACAATGCGAAGGCTCGGCAGCTGTTTCCAACTCATGCCGCAATTCGCGCACTAAGGGATGCGTTTCGGTCGCTGCCTTGTATTCTTTTTCATGCAGGCCAAGCCAATAACGCCCGCGGCGCAGCGGTTCGCGCAAAGTTTCGTACGCTTCGTTCAGCGCCTCCAACTGCTTGGCGGCATGTCCGCGTTCACCGATGCCGCGGATCATGAAGCGCTGGGGGTCGAGCGTGCGGCACAGCGCAGAAAATTGATGTTCCAGCATTTCATTATCGATATCGATGCGGCGCTCGAGGCCGAGGCGCGTGAAATGATCCAAAGCCCGCACCGGCTGGATGGTGCCGCAGTGATGACAAAATAACGCCCGGGCCGAAACCGGCTTGGTGCACAGCCAGCAATAAAGATCGCCGTGCATGGTGGCGGCAAAATCACTAAATCCAATTACGTTATAGGCCATTCTATCTGTCCCCTTTTCTTATGCGGCTTGTTGCCGATTTTGGCGCGTACGCCGGTAAAGTGTTTGCCAGGCTTCGATGCAGCGAGCCATTTCGCTCTCTTGCGTATTCCAGCCGAGCGAAATGCGCAGGCCCGAAGCCGCCACATCCGGCGCGCAGCCCATCGCCTTGAGCACATGCGAGGCTTTAACCTTGCCTGAAGAACAAGCCGCGCCCGCGCTGACCG
>Ga0206978_1180_pt1 | contig 13047 bp, 5 predicted proteins | sample Alteio_BWMinCont_21_FD_153477 | JGI IMG/M metagenome (GOLD analysis project Ga0206978, IMG submission 153477) | Enriched cells from forest soil in Barre Woods Harvard Forest LTER site, Petersham, Massachusetts, United States -... | ecosystem: Environmental > Terrestrial > Soil > Temperate forest >...
GCCGCGGAGGCTGGTTGGTTGCCGGCCACTGTTCCCGGCGATGTTCACCTGGATCTGCTGGCCAACAAAAAGATTCCCGACCCATTCTTTCGCGACAACGAATCCAAGTTGCAGTGGATCGAAAACGAGAGCTGGGAGTACCGGCTGAACTTCGATGTAACGCCGGCCTTTCTGGCCCGGTCCAACGTTGACCTGGTCTTCGACGGGCTCGATGCAGCCGCGCAAGTGTATCTGAATGGCGTTGAGGTTTTGAACGCGAACAATATGTTTCGCATCTGGCGCGTGTCGGCGAAGGGTCACTTGCACGCGGGCAAGAACCTGCTGCGCGTAGTTTTTCCGTCGCCCATCAAGGCCGCTGACGAAGTGGCGGCCCTCGACCCGTGGCAGCCGAAGACGAAGACCGCAGCCAAGACCTATATCCGCAAGGCCGCCTATGAATACGGTTGGGACTGGGGTCCGCGGTTTGTCACCAGCGGCATCTGGCGGCCCGTGCGGCTTGAGGCGTGGGACAAGGTCCGTATTGCGGACTTCGCGATTCGCCAGCGAGACGTGAGCAGCGCCGTTGCTCACGTGGACGCGGAGGTCGAAGTTGAGGCCGCAGCCGCCGGCTCAGCCAAAGTCAGCGTGCAGTACTCTGATAACGGCAAGCCCGTTACGCTCAGCACCACGGCCACTCTTCACACCGGAAGCAATGTGATCGATCTTCCCGTTGAGATTCGACAGCCCAGGCTCTGGTTCCCCGCCGGATACGGCGACCAGCCGCTCTATAAGTTCACCGCGCAGGTGAGCACGGGCGGGCAGCCTGCTGAAACACGGGACGCAACGGCCGGTCTTCGATCGATCGTGCTGGATCGTCACCTCGATCAATGGGGCCGGTCTTTCGAATTGATAGTGAACGGCATTCCGGTCTTCGCCAAAGGCGCAGACGTGATCCCCTTCGACAGTTTTCCCAATCGCGTAACCACCGCGGATTACCGGCGCATTCTTGAGTCCGCGCGCGACGCCAATATGAATATGATTCGCCATTGGGGCGGCGGCTACTACGAGAGCGATGAGTTTTACTCGATCTGCGACGAGCTTGGCATCATGGTCTGGCAGGACTTCATGTTCGGCAATGACTGGCAACCGGGAACCTACGACTTCAAGCTGAACATCGAGGCCGAAGCCGAAGATCAGGTGCGACGTCTGCGCAATCATCCCAGCATCGTGCTGTGGTGTGGCAACAACGAGACCGAGATCGCGATGAACTGGGCTCCGCGGCCGGCCTTACCTATGGATGTCAAATATCAAATGTGGCAGGATTACCTGACGGAGTTCAGCGGCATTCTGCCCAGAGTGGTTGCACGGCTTGACGCCGAGACCCCTTACTGGCCCAGTTCGCCTAGCGCAGACTATGAGGCTCTGAGCGACCGCTATCAGAGCGGGGACGCTCACGTCTGGGACGTGTGGCACGGACGCGTGCCCTTCTCGACCTACGAAACGCATCATCCGCGCTTTGTCACCGAATATGGATTTCAATCGTTTCCCGAGATGAAGACGATTGAGGCATTCACCGAGCCTGAAGACCGCACAGGAATCTTCACAGCGGTGATGCTCAGCCACCAGAAAAACAATGAAGGCAACTCGATCATCCACGACTATCTGCTCAAGGATTATTCAGAGCCGAAAGACTTTGCCAGTTTTCTCTATGTGAGCCAGGTGTTGCAGGCCGAGGGAATCAAGATCGGCGCGGAACACTTCCGGCGTGAGCGCCCTGAGACCATGGCTTCAATCTTTTGGCAGTTGAACGACTGCTGGCCGGTCGCCTCGTGGTCCTCGATCGATTATTACGGCCGCTGGAAGGCGCTGCAATACTATGCCCGCCGCTTCTATGCACCGATTCTGGTTTCGCCGCATGTTGAGGACGGTTCGCTGAAGGTATACATCGTCTCCGATAAGACCAAGGCGGCCGCGGCCACGCTGCGGGTGCGGCTGATGGACTTCGATGGCAAGGTGCTGCTTGAAGATTCACACGCAGTGGAGGTTTCACCGCTTACCAGCAAGGTCTATCTCGACTGGCCTCTCAAAAAACTGGCACAGGCAGGCGGGGCCGACACTTCACATGTCTTTGTTGTCGCCGAGCTCAACGACAGTTCTGCCGCACAGATCTCCCGCAACCTGACCTATCTGGCGCCCACTAAGGAGATTCGTCTGAAACCCGCTGCGCTTAGTGCAGTAACCACGGGAGCAAACGGAAGTTATAAGATCCGCATCACTTCGCCGGTGCTGGCGCGCAGTGTCTATCTTTCCTTCGGTGATCTCGACGTCAAACTATCCGATAACTACTTCAACTTGCTTCCCGGCGAGACGGTGGAGATTACGGCCACGAGCGCTGTTTCGCTTGACGCACTGAAGGCGCAATTAAAGGTCGTCTCGCTTACCGATGCCTTCGCAACCGCTGGCCAGCCCGCTGTGCTTACGTCGGTGCCGTGAGCGAAGACTAATTCCGTGAGCCAAGACAGCGGGCCGAAGCATTACACTCCGGCCCGCAATCTTTTTGCTACCCGTGGCTCAAAAAGTGAATGCGGCCTGGAAGAAGACGCGCCGTGCCGCCGCGCCGCCCGCGCCTGAAAAGACTCCGCCGGCCAGACCAGTCGACTGACCGAACCGGCTGTCTGGAACATATTGCCCCGTGGTGGTATCGAGCGTGGGCTCCAACGTTCCATTTGGCTGTCCATAGTCAATGTCGTTGAAGAGGTTCAATGCCTGGGCACTGAAGGTCAAGGAGTATTTGCGGCCAGTGTTGGCCGTGCCGCCTCCGCCAATTCCGCCACCACGGCTCCCGCTTCCGCCCCCGCCGGGGCCTCCAAATCCTCCTCCACCAAATCCACCACCGCCTCCGCCACTCCCACCTCCGCGTGGTCCGCCGACGGCGTTCGCCTCGACTTTGGGTCCAATGCCGAAGGAGCGGCTGACACGCAGATTCACGGCGACAGCGGCGGGTCCTTTGCCCAGATTCATGGGGATGAGCTGCTCACCTGGCTGTGGAACGGTATCGAGCTTACCGAAGCTGGTTTGAACCACATCGCCCGCAACCGGCGATGCGCTGGTTGCAAACGACGGACGGTCGTTAAGAAAGTCGTCACCGGTAAGATCGTTGGTGGTCGTGATATTGAAGGGTTTGCCCGCCTGAGCAATCAGAAAGGGGTTGAAAGTGATTCCCCATGGGCCGGTGTAGTTGCCGATCATAAAGAGCTGGTTGCGTGCAACGAAGCCGGCCGGGCCGTAATCCTGACTGAGGTTGTAGGAATTGGATGCAGTTCCCGCGGCGTCATCGGAGTTGGCTACAGCAAAGGTATAAAAACCCGTGAGGCTGAGGTTGGGAGTGAACCGCGCGTTCATGTTCACGATCATCTGGTTCTCCTTGAACACCGCTTCGGGATAAAACTGATCAACGATGCCCAGGTTCGGATTTTGACGCGGCCCGGTCGTGCTGTTGTAGATAAACGTGCCCGGCAACTGCTTGTAAGGATTGCCATTGATGGTAGCCAGCTGGTGGATGCCAAAGGAGTGCAAGTAGGTCAGTGTGAGCGTCGTTGTCTTGGTCAATTGACGCTCAAGGCTGGTGCCAAATTGCTGCGTGTAGGGCGAGCGATAGGTGGGCGAGACCTGGTCGATTGTGGGCGTGACCTCGGCGGCCGCTCCGCAGGTGGAAAGTCCGCCGGCGATGTCGGTCAGGCTGATGGCATTGAAGCAGGTCGGATTGTTGATCACTGTCTGTGCCTGAGCGTCAGCGCCGCCGTTGTAACGTTCAAGACCCAACAGATTGCCTAGAGAGAAACGCGTATAGAAGAGGCCATAGCCTCCGCGCAGCACGGTCTTGGGCTGGTTGGTCTTGTGGCCGTCAAGAGCATAGGCGAAAGAGACGCGGGGAGCCCAGTCGTCGTGATCCGCAACGTGATTTTGCGACTCCCAGCGCAGGCCGCCCGAGAGCGTCAGGTTCTTATTGGCCTTCCAGTCGTCCTGAAAGAAAAGCGCCGCATCGAAGACATTGGCCAGAGCGCCCTGAGCGCCGGTGTTGTAGTTCAATTTGTAAGGCTGGCAACTCTGCCCCGACGGGCAGCCGGCGATCACTTGCGCCATGGTCTCGCCCTGCGCAAGGCCATTCTCCATATTCAGGTATGAGGCCAGGTTGAGGAAACTGAAGCTGCCGTTAAAACTTCCGTCGGTGGAGTTGGCGTCCCGGTTATCGCGTACGCGCGTGCCGAATTTGATTGCGTGTGCGCCTACTGTCATGGTGGTGATGTTCTGCAATTCCAGGTGATTGCCGTGATCTGAGGCCGTTTGCGTGGTCGCATTACCGGAGGTGAAATACTCCGGCACACTCACCTGGGGCGCTGTGCCCGCCGATCCGTTGGAAGAGCGGTCGAGTAGCCATTGGAATCGCGTCTCGTTCACGATGTGATTGTTGATGACCTCTGAATCGCTGATCTGCACGGTGTGTTCCAGCGAGTTGGTATTCGTGGCCAGCGTGGGAAATCCATCGTTTGGGCCGATACTGCCGCTCGAGTTGTTGAGAAAGAACTGGTAGCGCAGTGTCAGCGTGTTCTTGTCTCCCAATTGCAGATCGAGCCGCGGAGAAACATTGATGCGTGTCGACGGGTTCAGCAGGCCGCCCGTCTGAGTCTGCTGGTCATATTGACCATTCGTCATTGTATATAGACCGGTTGTAGGATTCAGAACGCCGGTTTGGGCCGTGTAAACGCTCACATTCTGGAGGTTTCTCCCTTCCACGCTGAAGAAAAAAGACGCCTTCTTATTCAGCGAACCGCTTACGGTGCCGTTGTACTGAATGCTGTGGTACGAGGGAGTAGCCGCAGCAAACGGGTTTCCAGTATTAAGGACATTGTCGTTGCCTTGCAGAAAGAACCGGCCATGCAGCACGTCGGTTCCGGGTTTGGTCAGAATCTCGATGCGCCCGTAACCGAGAGCGTCGTACTCCGCCGAAAACGGATTCTGATTGATGCGAATTTCGCGAATGGCCGATTTGGGCGGCAATTGCCCGCCGGTGAAGCCGTCGATATAGATCTGGCCGCCGTTTGGTCCAGCCGATGGGCCAGCCAGAGCCGTCAGTTCGTTGGAAAGTTCATCGGGATCGTCTGACAGTGCTTCGAGATCCTTGCCCTTGAGAACGATGGCGTTTGCATTTCCACTTGCATCGATATTGACCGTGGGCGAATCGTCAGTGACAGTTACGGTTTGATCTGCCACCTGGATAGCCATGGCAATGTCAACGCGCTTTGACTGCCCGGCTGCGATCTGAATGGTGGGCGAAGAGAATGAAGCGAATCCTGCGAAGGAAGCCTGCACAATGTAGCCGCCAGGCTGCAGGCCATTCACCGAATATGCACCGGAGTCGTCAGCGGTCACGGTCTTTACAAGGGTTCCGGCGGAGGTGGTGATGGTAACCGATGCGCCGGGAATCAGCGCCCCGGTGGGGTCAGAGACATGCCCATGCATAATGGCAGTGGTCACCGGCGCCGCGGCAGGCGCGGGAGTCTGCACCGGCGGCGCAGGCGATTGCCCTTGTGCCGTCAACGGGCCAGAAAAGACGAATGTTCCAGCAAAGACGAGTGTCAAGACAAGCAGAAAATGATGAAAGCTATACAATTTTGAGTACACGAGTCCCTCGCTTATTTCAGATAAAAATTTGAGTGCGTCTATTGGGCTGCTGCATCCGCGGCGCCGGCGCCGGAGCTCATGCTCCAGTTGTTGAGCAGGCTTTGGCTGGCTGCAGGAGCCTCAAGCAGCGGCTCAACGCCAGCCAGCAGCGTGATGGCGGTGACTTCCGTTGCGCCGTCGGTTGAAACCAGCATCACAGCGTCACCTTTCTTGAGATCGGCAAATTGAATTGCCGGGGCGCGATTGAGAAACTGCTGCGGATCGCCGCCCTGTCCGCGTGAGCCCGCTCCTGGATTGGCGGCGCCTGCGCCGCCAGCCGCGGGCTGAGCGCTTCCGCTGCGTGCGCCGTTCGCGGCTCCATTGAGCCGCGCCGCCAGCAGCCGCGCCATCATATCCGGCAACCGGCGCATCTGCGCATCGGGAGTGATATGGATGGTCACCTGCTTCTTGGTCGCAAGATCCTTCACAACAAACGTCGAACTGGCAGTGTCTGTCGAGGCAATCTCCCCGGAGATGTTGCGGAATGTCCCCGAGATCACCTCTTCCGCGTCCACCTCCGTGCCATCCGCACTCTTTGCGCCTCGCGCCCGCAACTGGTCGCCCGCGTGAATCGCATCGATGGTCGCCGGTTGAGCCGCATCGTAACTCACTGAGGCGGGAGCGTAACGCTTGAGTATTGTCGCCTTACTGGTGTGGATCGTGATCGTCTTGGCCGCGGCTCCCACGCCGCTGGTCAACACAATGACGCCGGCTGTGTTGTCAACGCTCTTCACCAGTCCGCCAACGCCGCGCAACTGCCAATCCTCGCTGTCCTTCTGCTGCCTCTGCGCTACGTCGGCCTGCTTGATGGCGACAATCTGCAAAGCCTGCGATGCGCCGGCGGGCGCGTCTGGATCGAGCTTCACCAGCACACGGTCCCCTGTGGCCAGATCGCTGAACTGGATGGTGTCCGCAGTGTTCAGGTCTTTTTGTCCAGGGGCGATGCGTTTGATTACGGCTGTGGCAGGAACGTCCACCTGGCGAGCACCGTCTGCGTCGGTCTTCACCGTGAGCGTATTACCGGCTATGGACGTGATCGTGCCCAGAAAGCGGGAAGGCGCCTGAGCCCCGGCCGCAGGCACTATCACCAGTACGGTGAGCAGAAGCGCAATCGAAAGCGCTGTTGTCGAAACTGAAATCTTTGTCTTGCTCTTCATCAGTCGTTATCTCCACGAGCCAATTCTTGCCGTCGTCGGGGGTGGGTAAGTCGCTTGCATTTCTCTAGACGAATTGATGCGTAAAAAGGTTGAACGGAGTATGCGATATGTGCCGTTATGTGAAAGTTTCCCCTGGAATGGATGCAAAGGTAAGTGTTTCTTTAGTTTGCAGAATAGTAAACATCAGGAAATGCTAACAAAAGAGGGTTCTTTAATTGGCCAGTTCTGCTGTCTCAAGAAAAGTGTAGCTCCCTGACGGTGAAGGAACAATGCGCGTGAGCCGTCTGTTGTGCACCACGATTGTATCCCGATACCAGAGATTGATGGCTGGAAGATCGCGGGCCAGAATCTGCTGCGCCTCTATGTAGTCGGTGCGCCGCTTGGTTGTGTCCATGCTTTCAGCCGCATCGTCGAGCAAAGCGTCGAGGCGTGCATTCGAGTAGTGCCCCCGATTTGCGCCCCTGGGAGTAAATCTTGAAGTCGAGAATGCATAACTGAAGATATCGGGCTGCTCATTGCCGCCGATCCAGCGCAGCGAATACATTTGAAAAGCTCCGCGCGTAACGTCGGAGTAGAACGTGGCGTACTCGTAGCTGCGCAAATTCAGCGCGATTCCCACCGCGGCTAGTTGCTGTTGCAGCACCGCGGCCACAAGGCGGGCACCCTCGTCGGTGCTGGTCTTCATCGTCAGGTGAAGGCGAACTCCGTTGGCTCCGGACCGCAGTCCCGCATCATCCAGCAGTTTCCTCGCTCGCACCGGATCGAAATCGTAACGCACCCCATCGCCTGTCCAGGCCCAATGGGTGGGAGGCAGCAAACTCGATGCCGGCTGCGCATGGCCGCGAAGTAGCGTCTTGATGATGAGTTCCCGGTCAATGGCGCAGGCAATCGCCTGGCGCACGCGCGCATCTTTGAGTAGCGGGTCGCGGAGATTGAAGCCGAGGTATTGAATTTCGGTGCCGCCCGTCTCATCCACTTGCAGATTGGGCCGCTCGGCAAGCGCCGGCAGAGAATCCAGGGGAAGGGAATTGACGGCCACGTCTCCAGAGCCTTTTTCAAGCTCAAGCGACTGCGTAATGGCGTCAGGCACAACGGCGAACCGAACCCGCTCGAGCTTCGGAACCACTGACCAACTTATTGGATTGCGCTCGACGACCACATCCTGATCGATCTGCTGGCTCACAAAACGAAATGGCCCGGTGCCGACTGGATGCTGCCAGAAGTCGCGTCCGCTCGCCTCAGGAACAATGCCGATGGCTCCGGTAGAAAGGTTGGTGAGCAGAAAGTTGTCGGCGTGCTTCAGATGCAAAACGACCGTCTGTTCGTCCGGAGCTTGCATGGTGTCGATTGCGGCGTAAGCTGCGGCCTTGGGCGAGATCACCACGCCCGAGCGCATCGAGTCTATGGTCCAAATTACATCGCGAGCAGTCAGTGCTCGCCCATCGTGAAAATGCACACCGCCGCGCAGATGAAAAACAAGTGTAAGCGGGTTCGGCTGGTCCCAACGCTCGGCCAATGCTGGTGTGAATTGAAAGCTGGCATTGCGGGTTACCAGGCCGTCAAACAAGAGCGCGTCGATTCGCTGAGACTGAGCGTCGGTGCCGATGCGCGGATCGAGATTTGCGGGGCTGCTCTCGATGAGGAAGACTACCGTGCTGGGATCCCGTTGTGTCCCGCGACAGCCGACGAGCGCAAGCAATGCGGCCAGCGCAAGCAGCCTACGCATACGTCACCTGGCCCAGAATTACGGGCCGTGCGGCTCCCGTGGCCGCGGGCACATTGCCGGGCCGATGATGCCAGGTTTGCCACGCCAGCAGGGCAAAGGCCGCAGCCTCTTTGGCTTCGGCAGGAAGGCCGAACTCTCCGCTTGATGCCAGTTCGCAACCGAGCGGTTCCAGGCGCTGCGCCAGCATAGCCATGAGAGTGTGATTGCGCGCGCCGCCACCGGAGACGATGTAGTCCAGCCGCGTGTTTTTCTTGCGCTTCATCTTTTGATGGACGAACCGCTTGTAGCTTTCGGCGATGGTCTCCGCTGTGAGTGCGGTCGCTGTTGCCAGTGCATCTTCTGACTTGTTGCTGTGACGCTGGCAGGCTGCAAGAAACTTCGCTGCATACTCGCGGCCGAACTGCTCTCGTCCTGCCGTGCGTGGCGGCTTGAGCTGAAAATAGGGATTGCGCAACGCAGTTGCCAACACCGGCGTAAGCACTGCGCCCTGCGCGGCAATGCTTCCGTTGCGATCGAAGGGCTTGCCGAAGAGCTGCTGCGCCAGCGCATCGATGACCATGTTGCCGGGGCCGGTGTCGAAGGCAATCAACTGATTGGGTGCAGCATCTGCGGGAATCGCCGTCAGGTTGGCGATGCCGCCGATGTTCTGCAGCACGCGTCCTCGTGTCTGGCTTGCAAACAGCGCGTAGTCCAGCAGCGGCACCAGCGGCGCTCCCTGTCCACCGGCCAGCATATCCGCGGGACGGAAGTTTGAAACCACCGGAACGCCGAGCGTTGCGGAGATTACCTGGGCCTCGCCTGCCTGCCAGGTGCATGCAAAACTACGGCCGGCATACATTGCCGCGCGCGGTTGATGATAGAGCGTCTGGCCGTGGCAGCCAATCAGATCCAGCTTCATCACGGGATGCCGCTTCAGCGTCTCGCGCACTGCCTCGGCGTAGGCCAGGCCCAGCCGCCAGTTGAGCCGCGCCAGCTCAGCCGTTGAGGTACCCGCCGTTGAATCAGCTGACGCGTTCATCGCCGCCAGCACCTTGCGCCGCAGCGCCGCTGGAAACGCGAATCCCTCATGCGAAAGAAAAGTAAGCCTGGGCGTCGCTTTGCCGGCCGCTATGCGCACCATGGCCACATCGATTCCATCCGCGGATGTGCCGCTCATGATGCCGGCCACGGTCATGGTCTTCGCGCTCATGCGGGTAGTGTCTCCGCCGAAGGCTGGGCTTTTTCAATCGTTTCCTGAAAGCGTAGGATCTTTGTCCGCAGCGCCTCAAACTGCGTGGCCGAAAGCGTCTTCGCAATCCCGCCTGCAAACAGCTTTGCGCGCCGTCGCGCAGTCTGCGCTGCTCTTGCGATCAGCAGATCACGGAACGCAGCCGACCTTTCTCCCTCGGAAATCAGCGCCTCGTAGCCGCGCAGAATCAGTTCCGGGCTGTGGCAGATCTCCAATACGTCCATTCCCGCGCGGACAGCCGCGACAGCAGCCTCTTCCATCGGCATAAATTTCAGAATGCCGCCCATCTCCATATCGTCGGAGATGACAAGTCCTCGATAGCCAATCTTTTTGCGCAGTACATTCGCAATCCAATAATGCGAAACGCTCGCCGGCTGATCATGGCTCTGCGTTTCGGGGTAGGCCGCGTGATTCACCATCACCATCTGCAATTTGCCGCGAAGCTCACGATAGGGAAGCAGGTCCTCTCGCCAGAGTTCGCGGCCGCCGCGCAGGATCGCAGGAGTCTCCAGATGTGAATCGAGTCCGCCGCCGCCGAGCCCTGGAAAATGTTTGCCGCAACCCACTACACCGTGTGCGGCGAGTCCAGCCAGAAATCCGCGCGCATACTCCACTACGCCCGCCGCCGATGCCGATGCAGCACGTGTGCCTAATACCTGTGCCGAAGCCGGAAGTGCAAGGTCCAACACCGGGGCAAGCGTGGTATTGAATCCGAAGGCCTTGACGCCCCGCGCGATCAGCTCCCCATGCTCCTGAATCAGGTTTGCTTTCTTCGTGTGTTGTGCCGCCAATGCTACGGCCTGCGCGGACGGCATGGGAGACAGCGCGTCGCGCAGCCTGTCCACTGTCCCGCCTTCCACATCGACGCAACGGAAGCTATGAGCCGCGCATAGCGCAGTTGCCTCTTCGAGCAGAGTCCTCGTCTGCTTCGCATCTTCAATATTTCGCCGGAACAGAATGATCCCCGCCGGCCGCACCAGCTTGAGCCAGGCGCATTCCAGGTTCGTCAGTTCGGCGCCCGCCAGTCCCACCACAAGCAGACTTCCGGCGGCCTGGCGCAAACTTGCTGTCATGCCTTCTCCTTCAGTTCCTGTTGCAGCTCTTCAAGCAAATTAAGCGCTTGCAGCGGAGTGAGAGAGTTCACATCCGTAGCCTCAATGCGGTCCACAATCCGCTGCGAGAGCGGCGTAAAGATGGTCAGCTGCACCGGGTCGGCCGTCTCCACTTGTACACTCTGACGCTCCTGCTTCTCATGCTGCCGCAGCACACGCTTAGCTCGTTCAATCACGACCGAAGGCAGTCCGGCCAGCCGCGCCACTTCAATTCCATAACTCTTGCTTGCCGCGCCCGGCTCAATGTTATGCAGGAACACAATGCCGCCCGCAGCCTCTTTCACGCCCACCCTGAGATTGCGCACTCTGGGCAGCTTCTCGGCGAGCATGGTTAGCTCGTGATAATGAGTCGCAAACAGCGTACGCGCGCCAGTCTCCGCATGCAGATACTCTACCGTCGCCCACGCCAGCGACAGGCCGTCAAAGGTTGCCGTGCCCCTGCCCATCTCATCCAGGAGAATGAGAGATTTATTTGTGGCAGTATTCAAAATCGTCGCCGTCTCCGTCATCTCTACCATGAACGTCGACCGCCCGCGCGCCACATTGTCGCTGGCCCCGATGCGCGTATAGATGCGGTCAACCAGTCCAAAGCGCAAACTCGCAGCCGGCACGAAGCTGCCCATCTGAGCAAGAAGGATAAGCATGGCTGCCTGGCGCAGATAAGTGCTCTTGCCGCCCATGTTAGGGCCAGTTATCAGCAATAAACTCGGCCCGGCGCCGTTCCCGTCCGCGACCTCAGCATTGAGATACAAGTCATTAGCAATGAACCGTCCCTCGCGCGTCTCCTCCATCCACTGCTCAATCACCGGATGCCGTGCCGCCACAGCTTCAATCACCGGGGTCGCATCGATGACAGGTCTCACGTACCTGCGCAGCGCGGCCAGATGGGCGAAGTTCGCCAACAGATCAGTCTCTGCCACCGCTGCCGATGTCCGCCGTATCCTGCCTGCTGCCACCAATACAGTTTCGCGTAACTCGACAAAAATCCTCTTCTCAATCTCAATCGACCGGTCGTGCGCAGTTAATATCTTGCGCTCGTATTCCTTTAGCTCGGGCGTGGTAAATCGCTCGGCATTTACCAAGGTTTGTTTGCGCTCATAGTCCGCAGGCGCCAGCGCTATGTTGGCTTTGGTGATCTCAATGTAATACCCAAATACCGAGTTATACCGGACCTTCAGAGAACTTATCCCTGTCCGCTCTCTCTCCCGCTCTTCGATCGCGGCAATCGCCTTGCGCCCCGTCGTCGAAATCGTTCGCAACTCATCCAGTTCCGCATCCACACCCGGCGCTATCGCGCCGCCGTCTACCAGCGTCAGCGGAGGCTCCTCGACCAGTGTCTTCTCCATCCGCGCCGTCACGTCCTCTAGCGTATCCAGACGCGAGGCTAACTGCCGCCACTGAGCTGCCTTCATCGCATCGAGTGCGATCTTCAGGCCCGGCAGCCTGCTTAAGCTTGCAGTCAGCGCCCGCACATCTCGAGGTCCTGCCGAATTCAGGCTCAGCCGCGCCAGCAGCCTTTCCAGATCCAAAATCCCACTAAACGCTCGCCGAATCTCCTCACGCCGCAGTAAATCCGCATGCGCCTCTGCCACGGCCTCATAGCGAGCGTTCAATGATGCAGAATCAACCATAGGCCGCAGGATTGTCGCCCGCAGCAGCCGTTTGCCCATCGGCGTCTGGCACGCATCCAAAGTATGAAACAGAGTAGCCCGGCTATCCTGACCCATGAACAGCGGTTCGACGAGTTCGAGGTTGCGCACCGTAACCTGGTCAAGCTCGAGCGCCGTCGAGTGCGCTTCAAACTTGAGGCTGTCAATGTGTAGCGCTTCAATCTTTTGCGTGGTGCGCACATAGTGCAGCACTGCGCCGGCCGCAATTGCCGCCGCGGGGTGCTGGTCGAGCCCAAACCCCTCTAACGACCGGACATTAAGCTGCCGTTCCAGCAGCGGCACGGCAAAATCCCTGGTCCACACCCAGTCGGGCACCCGCGTCCGCGCCGGAATCCGTTCGAGCAGTGCCGGCAGCTCTGCTGTTTCAGCGACGAGCACCTCGCTCGACCCAGCCTTCACAATCTCGTCTACAGCTTGTTGCCGCGCCGACGGGCCAGTAAACTCGGCCGTCCGA
>Ga0206978_1182_pt1 | contig 12967 bp, 12 predicted proteins | sample Alteio_BWMinCont_21_FD_153477 | JGI IMG/M metagenome (GOLD analysis project Ga0206978, IMG submission 153477) | Enriched cells from forest soil in Barre Woods Harvard Forest LTER site, Petersham, Massachusetts, United States -... | ecosystem: Environmental > Terrestrial > Soil > Temperate forest >...
GAAAAACTAAGCGAAACACTAAATTTCCTTTCTGAAAAAGAACACCATATTCGCCTAGAAGCAGAAAAAACCATTAGGGATAACTTACGAGACTCTATAGAAAGAGAAAAAAATATTGAACAAACCCTGGCAGACCGTATCAACACTCTTCAAAACGAACATAAAGAACAAACACTTAAAATTCAATGCGAAGCTGAGCTCAAAGTTGCCGAAGCTGAAGAAAAAATCTATTTGCATGAAAAAGAAAAAATTGAAATGCAGCAGCGGCTTCAAACATCTCAAGAAGCCACTCGCCAAATTGAAATTCAAAAAGCTAAAATGGAAAACAACCTGGCTACCACTATTCAAAATGCCACCAATCAAAAATCTCAACGTGAAGCTGTCATCAATGATTTACGGCTACAGATTAGCCAATTGAATGAGAAAATTGCATTAATGGACAGTGCGAATGTTGCGCTTAAACAACAACTATCCGAAAATTTATGGAAATTAAATGCTGCCCACCAAACAGAAAGCAATGCCGCAGCGCACGTGGAATCGCTAAACCTACAAATTAAACAATTGACTGAAAAATTCATTGCGCTTGAAAATGAAAAGGCCGAGTTAACGACACTGCTTACCGACACACTCGGCAAATCGAAAATTTTACAATCTATCACAAACAATGAACGACGATTAAGAATTTTGCTTGAAGAAAAATTGAGCAGCAAAGCGCCTGTGAAAACGATTCGAAACAAAAAATTTTTTGAAAATAAAATTTTTGAATTGGCAGAAAAAATTGGGGCGTTAGAATCTGAAAAAACCGAAAGTCAAGAAAACCACAAAAACGCCATGGATAAGATACATAAGATTGAGGCGTTGCTGGCTGATGAAAAAACTGAAAAAAAATCACTCGAAGAAAACAACAAACTACTGACAGAAAAAATCGAAAACCTAGAACATTATAAACAAAAAGAAATAAATGAAAAAGAAACAGCAATACAGAAAATTTCTAAACTTATTACCAAACAGCAACATCTTGATCAAGAAAAAATAAATCTAGAAGAAAAAAATAAGCTGCTTATAGAACAGCTCTATAGCCTAGAACATGCTAAACAAAAAGAAATACATGAAAAAGAAACAACAACACAGAAAGTTTCCGAACTTGTTGCCAAACAACAGCATCTCGAGCAAGAAAAAATAAATCTGGAAGAAAAAAATAAATTGCTTACAGAACAGCTCTATAGCCTAGAACATGCCAAACAAAAAGAAATAGATCAAAAGGAAACAGCAACATATAAAATTTCTGAACTTGTTGCTAAACAACAGCATCTCGAGCAAGAAAAAATAAATCTGGAAGAAAAGTACAACGTGCTCGCGACAAGATCAGTTGAATTTAAAATAATGCTTGCATCTGAACAGTCCTTAAGAAAAGAATCAGAAAGGTTACTAATGATTGAAGAACAAGCAAGGAAAGCAGCTCAAGAAAAAATGAACGCTGATGTGGAGCAGGCTAACAACACTGTTTCAACCATCCTCGGCAAGTACACCACGGAAAAAGAAAAAAACAAACTGCTTACAGAACAGCTCTATAGCCTAGAACATGCCAAACAAAAAAGAAACAGATCAAAAAGAAACCGCCATATATAAAATTTCTGAACTTGTTGTCAAACAACAACATCTCGATCAAGAAAAAACAAATCTAGAAGGAAAAAACAAACTGCTTACGGAACAGCTCTATAGCCTAGAACATGCCAAACAAAAAGAAACAGATCAAAAAGAAACCGCCATACATAAAATTTCCGAACTTGTTGCCAAGCAACAACAGCTCGAACAAGAAAAAATAAATCTAGAAGAAAAATACAATACACTCGAAACAAGAACCGCCGAACTTAAAATAATACTTGAATCTGAAAAGTGCTTAAGAAGAGAGGCAGAAAAATTAAAAATGATGGAAGAAAACTCAAGAAAAGCAGCGCAAGAAAAAATCAGCTCCGCCATGGAACAAGCGAATAACGCTGTTTTAACCATACTTGGAAATTACATTACGACAGAAGTGTCAAACGATTAAATTTAGCCAACAAATCCGCTTCCGTTTCAATATAATCTGGATTGCTGGGAATACAATCGACGGGACAAACAAGTCTACATTGTGGTTCACCAAAATGACCCACGCACTCTGTACAAAGATTCGGATCAATCATATAATACTCTGCGCCCGCTGAGATCGCCTGATTTGGGCAAGCGGGTTCGCAAACATCACAATTAATACATTCTGCTGTTATCATCAATGCCATACCAACGACCTCTAATGATGCGCTTTAAAACGCGTTTTAAGCGCGTCTGAAACCGTCTCATGCACAAAATAAGAGACATCGCCCCCCAAAGACGCAATCTCGCGAACTAGACTGGAAGAAATATAAGAATATTGTTCAGCGGGGGTTAAAAATAAAGTTTCAATATCTGCATCCAAGCGTCTATTCATATTGGCTAATTGAAACTCATACTCAAAGTCAGACACTACCCGCAAGCCCCGAATAATCGCAGTTGCCCCATTTTTTTTAGCAAAATCCATCAATAACGTACCAAAGCCACACACTTCGACATTATCGAGATGTGATAAAATAGTTTCTGCCATGCTAACCCGTTCACTCAAAGAAAAAAAGGGCGACTTTCGTTTATTTTCTGCAATACCGACAATAACCGTTCCAAATAATCTCGACGCACGTTCTATCAGATCTCGATGTCCGTTGGTCATGGGATCAAAAGTGCCGGGAAAAATAACCCTGGTTTTCATCTCATGCTCCTCTGTTTTCATGGTACTGAATACTCTCAGTGTGAACGGCGTTAATCATTGTTGCAAGCTTTTCGGGATCTGTATCCGGATTAATACCGTGCCCCAAATTAAAAACGTGGCCAGAGCCACTGCCATATTCTGCCAATACCCGCTTCACTTCTTTTTGAATACAATCCGATTCTGCATATAAAACAGCGGGATCCAGATTCCCTTGTAATGCCACGCTCTGCCCGACCCGCTGGCGCGCCTGAGCTAACGAGCTTGTCCAGTCTATACCCAATGCATCGCATCCCGTAGCCGCCATAGCTTCTAACGCTTGCCCACTGTTTTTGGTAAATAAAATAATGGGTATTTTTTTATCTCCCTGACTGCGCAGGGTATTTTTTACAATAGTTTCCATATATTTCAACGAAAATGCAAGATAATTTTCGTGCGACAAAATGCCACCCCACGTATCAAATAGCATCACTGCATCAGCACCCGCCATCATTTGCGCATTGATATACTGTGTAATGTTTGTGCTTAATTTTGAGAGCAATTGATGCAATAATTTGGGCTCGCTATACAGCATTTTTTTAATTTTTGAAAAACTTTTTGAAGATTGCCCTTCGATCATATACGTTGCAATCGTCCAAGGACTGCCCGCAAATCCAATCAGTGGCACTTTGTTATTCAATTCGCGTTTTGCCATTCGAATGGCATCCATCACATACCGTAATTCGATTTCGGGATCAAGCTTAGGCAATTTTGCAATATCGGCAGCGTTACAAATGGGTTTTAAAAAACGTGGACCTTCCCCTTCTGCAAAATACAAACCCATATTAAAAGCATCGGGAATCGTCAGGATATCCGAAAAAATAATTGCCGCGTCTAAGGGAAAACGCGCAAGGGGTTGCAAGGTAACCTGGCAAGCAAGTTCAGGTGTTTTACACAGGGTTAAAAAATCTTTAGCCTTTTTTCGCACTGCAAGATACTCGGGCAAGTAGCGCCCTGCTTGCCGCATGATCCACACAGGGGTACGATCGACGGGTTGCCGAAATAACGCACGAATCAGCCGATGTTCACTTTCTGCCACCTAAAATCCCATCCTGTTTTCTAAAACAGAGATTATATCATGACAAAACTAGTGGGGTCAGACCTCGCTTTTCAGAAGATCGCCAGTCAGTCAACTTATATTTGTGCTTTCTATGCTTGATAGTCGAATTATGTTTGAATAAATAATTCTCGTAATTTTAGTTCCACATCATTAATAACCTTGTCGACACTAGGCAATGCACCGACTTGTTTACTTAATCTTACCTCCCAATGTATTTTCAGCATGCGATTTTTTAAAAAATCTAATGAAAACTTACGCGTACTTAATAAGTCTATGTCTTCCGAAAATCGATGCTCTTCAAAATACATGCGTTTTATAGCCGTGCCGCCATAAAATATAAAATCGTCCATCAGCCCACTTTTTGATAAACATAACAAAATCCAACTAATTACATAATCTTTTTCTATCGTTTCTGCAGCCACACGATAACTTGCTGCAACATAATTTATTTCAATTAAAGGTATCATCCCCAAACGCTCGCTTTTAATTCATCTATATTCATATTTAATTGGAGACGCCAATGACTTACATATTTCCCAAATTTTGATCCATTTGGATCTAGCAGTATGTAATCTTTTCTCATCATTATCATATTTTTTAACAAAGGTAAACAAGTTTCTCCTAAATTTAATATTTCTAAAACAAATCCTAAACGCTTAATAGTCGCTTTATTGTGATATCGTTTGGCATCATCTGCCAGTTTACCCCAATCAATTTGTTTTTGCTTACTCCAAATGCCACGAATAATCTCTTTAATACCGCCACATAGATCAGGTCGATCTAATCCATCTAGAATTGTTCTTTCAAGATCGCTGACATAGACCTTTTCTTGTCGAGTTACCCAATATTCAGACAGACCCCAAAAATGGTTTGGTTTTGTGTATATAAATTGATAAATAAAATCTTGAATTTTTTTAGGCCTACGTTTTTTAGGTAGGGTAATAGTGACAGTCGTTAATGGATGAGTTGTCATACCCTGCAAACGCATAGCACTATAATGAGAGATATAATACTTGTCTGCTCCTGCCAACATGCGTGCAAGAATTGGCCAATTGCTTAATTGTGTATTTTCCTGACCTGTTTTCAAGATTAAAAACACGCCTGATTTTAATCGAGCGAGAATGCCGCGATCCACGAGATCGCGCAGAAATTGCGTAGTCTCTTGTTTCCCACGGCCATATATTTCGCAGGCATCATTGAGCATAAAAATATCTTTTCCATGCTCAATCAAGGTATTGATTACCCTTGCACTTACTGGACCCAGGGTTTTGGCAGCAGGTAAATTTTCCATATATTATTATATTATAGTCACCAAATATGTGCTGTCAACACATATTTGATGACTATAATATAACAAAGCAGTATCACTGATCTTTACATGCCCTTTTAGGCGAGGGTACACAACAATCGCTATCTTGTACGCTCTGATAATCCGATGATCTGAAACGTTGATCTTTAAGCAAGGGATTAATAATTCTAGGCGTTAGAAAGATAATCAGCTCTGTGGGATTATGTTTCACAAATTTGTTTCTAAATAAACCACCAATAATAGGCAAATCCCCAAAAAACGGCACTTTAGCAACTGTTTTAGAATCTGTTATCTGTAACACACCGCCGAGCACCACGGTTTCGCCATTATCAACCAACACTTTGGTTTTTAATTTGTTCGTGTTAATCGCAGGAACGCTACCGGTAGTGCTAGTTGGAACATCGATGCCTTTTGTATCATTTGAAATCTCCAAATCTAAGGTAATCTTATCATCCGGCGTAATATGCGGCGTTACATCTAATTTGATCGCTGCTGTTTTAAAAGCAATGGTTGCAGCGCCACTTGAAGTACTTTCTTGGTAAGGAATCTCAATACCCTTTTCCATGCTGGCTTTATTTTGATCCATGGTAACTAAATTTGGTCTAGCAATCGTTTTGCTTGTGCTTTCGAATTCCATTGCCTGTAACTCTAAATCTAACAATGTGCCATTCGGCAATTTTGCTAAAGCTAAGCCTATCGTCGCTGTGGGTGCTCCAGTAATCGCTGTTGCCCCCAAATCACTAAACAAGCCTTCCGCATTACTGACAGTTGGTCCCGGATTAGGTGGATTTGTACCTATAATCCCCAGATTAGCATTCGCTATCACTGCATTAGAAGGTGGTACACCCGATTGCCCTAATCCGTTTCTAAAATCACCAATGGCTCTTGCTCTATCGACGTTACTGCCAACACCCAAGCGACGATGACCAATCCCCGCATTAGCGCCACCGCCAAACCGCATGCCTAATGTACTGGCGAGTGTATTATCCGCCGTAACAATTTGGGTTGAAATCTCTACTTGTCTGACAGCGACATCCAATTTTTTTAACAAGGCTTTAATTTCATCCAACCGGTCTGGAATATCCTGTATCAACAAGGTATTAGTGCGCTTATCAACAGACACTGTACCGCGTGAGGTCATTAATGAATTGGTTTTATCTTTTAATAAGGTTGATAAATCATCCGCATTTGCATAATTAATTTGGACTAATTCAGATTTCACAGCACCCAATTCTTCCATTTGCTTTTGACTATCAAGCTCGACTTTTTCTCTTGAGGCTATTTCTGCTGCGGGCCCCACCAACATCACATTGCCATATTGTCTTTTATCTAATCCTTCGCTTTTCAAAATAATATCTAAAGCTTGATCCCAAGGCACATTTTGAAGGCGTAATGTAATATTGCCCTTAACGCTATCACTGGTAATAATATTAAACCCCGAAAAATCGGCAATAATTTGTAAGATGGCTCGAATCTCAATATCTTGAAAGTTTAAAGATATTTTATCGCCAGCATACTTCCCGGTTAATTCTTTAAAAGCATCTTTTTCTGCTTTTGTAATATTACGAACTTCCACAATAAATTTGTTGTCAAGCTGATAGGCAATTTTATCGTAATTTCCAGTTGCATCAATTTGCATCTCGACACTTGAGCCCGTTTTTGAAACGGTTACCGTTTGAACCGGTGTTGCAAAATCGATAACATCATAACGCTTGACTAAACTATCCCGTAGCGTGGCGCCTATAAATTCAATATTGATTTGCCCGCTTTCTTCTTTAAAATCAATCAGTGCTTTAGCGGTTGACAAATCAACTTCCAGCCTCCCTTCTCCATGTTCACCTCTTCTAAAACCAATAGAATTTATTTGGTAACTTGCATTATTACGCCCTCTTTTTTTCTGCACACTTTTCCCTGACATACTGTCTTCAAATGTAATTTTTAGAATGTTACCTGTTGCTTCCGTATCAAAAGAACTAAGCTGTTTCATATCAACAACCACCCGGGTTTTAACATCGGTTTCTATAACATTTATTTTTTTTAAAATACTATCTGATAACGTTTGATTACTTAATGATTTGGAAAGTTTGTTTTTAACAGATGGAAAATCAAAAACAACGGTGGGGGGATTTTCGACAGAAAAGCTTTTAGGAGAAATAGCCGATCCAGAAAACTCTAATACCACCTGCGTTTTATTAGCGCTTTGTGGACGCACTTCGAGATTCATCAACTGGTTTATTTCAACTGCTAACACGCTACTATTACATGTTACGCATAATAACCCCATCGATAACCAAAGAAAAATTCCTCTAAATCTTTTCAGAAATAGGTGTTTCCTATCCATACACTATGCTCCCTTAGTCGCACTGCTTTTACTGCGCAGTGGAATAGTCAAAATATGCTCGCGCCATCCGCTTTTTCCATTAGACAACCATTCTTTAACCGTTATTTCTGTCGCATTGATTTTTTCAATTTTTCCTGAATTTTGTCCTACATAATTGCCCACACTGGCACGATAAATATTGCCAGCCGTATTTTTTAATAATGCAAAAAATATCCCATCGCGTTCTATTGTTCCAACCATTTGTAAGGAATCTAAAGGAAACGCCTCTAAAGCCTCCCGAGGCCGATTTAGATCAGGCCCTCCTTGATATGACGAAACGCTGGTTTCGGCACTCGGCGTTGAATAAGGAACAAAAGGATCCCGAAACTCAAAAGCTTTATATTGAAAAGAAGCCGTCTCTGGAATCGTCGGAATTTTACTCACATACTTTGATTTTTTTTCTTTCGTTTCTTTAACAAACTTAATAACATCTTCATCAACTTGAGGCGCACACCCACTCAGCATTGCTGAAATAAGGAACGTACAAAAAATAAAGGCGCTTGTCAGTCTCATTATACGATCTACCTCTTCCCTGTCGCCCAATAGGTTTTTGCAACCACAACCATCATTAATGCCCCCTTCCCACCCGTATCGTTTTTCTTAATTGAGAAATCATGAAAAGTAACAATCCTGTTCATGTTTGAGACTTTGCTCACAAATGCACCAAAGCCATTCGCATTTCCCGTTACCGTTAGCTCAATGGGATTTTCTTGGTAGAATCCTTTGTTTTCTTGTTTTCCAGGTCTAATCGTCACTAATTGCAATCCATTACTCACCGCTTCTTGCGAAATGTCCTCCAACAATCCCGCCTCTTCATTTTTGGATGGCAATTGTTCTGTTAATTTATTCAGATTTTTTTCTACTTCTTTTACTTCTGATTTATAAGTTTCTAAATTCGACACTTGTAACTGTGTATCACTAAATAAAATTCTAATCGCCGTTTCTTTGTCTTGCGCAGCGCTTAAGGAAACTATTTTATCACTCCAATCTAACAGATATCCCAAAAAAATGGTTGCGCCGCATGCAACGGCAATAACAATCCATCGCAATATTGCAGGCCAACTGCCAATGTCTTCAAAATCAAGTTCATCAATCTTAATGCCAGCGATTTCCACGCCTTACTCTCCCTCGACTAAATTCTGGGTAAAACCAAGATTAAAATTAAGGCCATCTCCATCTTTATTAATAGATACTTCGTTTAACTTAACTTCTGAGACCCATTTTACTTTTTCTAAGTTTTTCAGAAAAACAGAAATACTCCCGTTTGTTAAAGCAACCCCTTGAATAACCACACTATATTTTTTATTGCCCAATCCGGTTTTTTTCGCCACAGTGTCGCTGGTTTTTTCTTTTTCATTTGTAGGCGTCGTTTCTGTTTCTGGAACAGCCTCTTTTCGTGATAAATTGACGAGATACAGGCCGTCTGGCAACACCCTAGGCACCATGTCCAACAATTTAACGGCGGAAGGTCTGTCTGCTTGAAGTGATTGAATAATATTCATCCGTTCTAAAAGTTGTTTTTTATTGTGCTGTAGTGATCTAACCTCAGCCACCTCTTCTTTTGCTTTTTTTAATTCGCTATTGATATATTGAATGTTTGCATTTTCGACGGCCACTTTATAATTAAGATATCTATCAATCAGTACTGTCACCAACACGTTGGCAGCGATTAAGAACCCTAAAATGACATAAAAAATCTGATTCTTGACTTTCTTTAATGCTTCGCGCCAAGGCAATAAATTAATTTTACTCATTGTCGAAAGTCCTTAATGCAAGCCCACACGTCAACATTAACGCTGAAGCTTCTTCCATTAAATTATTTTTATTTACACGCCCTGCTATTTCCATGTCTACAAATGGGTTCGCGACAGATGTTTTAATATTTAATTTTTCTTGAATTAACGCATCTAAACCAGGCAACATGGCAAGACCCCCTGCTAACACAATATAATGGATTTCTGCTTCTTCACTCGAAGAGAAAAAAACCTGTAGTGCGCGTCCAATCTGTTGAATCGCCGTTTCTTTAAATAGCGTTAACACCTCTGTTGTATAATCTTCGGGCAAACCACCATACTTTTGTGCAGCAACCGCTTCTTCCGCGGATAATCCATATCGTCTTTGAATTTCGTCGGTTAGATGCTTGCCGCCAAATGCCTGATCTCGACTGTATATTGAATGCCGATCTTTAAAAACATACAGCGTCGAATTGGCGGATCCGAGATCGAACACTGCAACATTGTTCCCTGCCCCTTTTGTGGGTAAATGTTCGGCAATTAATCCAAAGGCCCTTTCCATCGCTAATCCCTCAACATCCACCACCGTTGCCTGCAATCCCGCATCTACAATCGCTGCCACTCGCATGTCGAGGGTTTCAATTCGGGTTACAGCTAACAAAACATTCACAAATTCGGGACGTTTGGGCATAGGATCCAAAACCTCGAAATCGTAATACACTTCTTCCAATGGATAAGGAATATACCGATCTGCTTCTACTTCAATTTGATCGGCCATCTCACCTTCGTTGAGATCCGCATTGAGTTGAATGATGCGTGTTAATACAGAAGATCCCGCAACGGCCACTGCTGCAAACGACAGCTTACACCCCATACGCTTCATCAGCTTTCGGATGGCTTCACCGACTTTATTGACGTCTTTAATATTTCTTTCGACCACACTTTGTGAGGGCAAAAATTCAATGCCGTAATTTTCAACCACATAGCGACCATGCGCTCGACTGAGTTCTAATATCTTGATGGAAGATGAACTGATATCCACCCCAATCAATGGCGTTGTCTTAGGCTTTAAAAAACCAAACACAGGAAACCCCTATCACCAAGAAACAAAAGACACGAGACTAACAACAAGATTTGGACCGAAAACAAAAGAGCGGTCTAACTTAAGACTAGCCTTAGCTGGGAAAAAGACCAATAATTCTATAGCTTTTCAAATAATTATTTTGGTGAGCGGGTGCATGTTTGAGTGAAGCAACTCAAAATAATTATCTAAAAAGCGACAGTAACCTTAATCAGTGGCAAAGTACGTTTTATGTTTGGTATTATACTTTGATAAAGAGACGCCTATTTTTAACTTATATGGATAACTTATGGAAGCATTATTTCAAATCATACGGCGCTCACTACTGGGAACTCCGGCTTTACTGGTGGTGCTTGGGATAGTCGCAGTTCTTTACTTAGAATCGACCCTCCCTTCCGTTGATATGCTAAAAGACATGCGTCTCGCTGTACCACTTAAAATCTACGCAAATGATGGAAAACTGATTTCGGAATTTGGAGAGGAACGGCGTACGCCCATTCCGCTCGCGCAAGTGCCTCAAGATCTTATTCATGCAGTTCTCGCGACAGAAGACAGGCGTTTTTATGAACACCCGGGTGTCGATTTTCGAGGTTTATTACGCGCAGGGGTTACTTTACTGACCAATTCTTCTATTAAACAGGGTGGCAGCACTATCACCATGCAAGTTGCCCGAAACTTTTTCTTGACGCGACAAAAGACATTTGTTAGAAAACTTTCTGAAATTTTGCTTGCGCTGAAAATTGAAAAGGGACTCACAAAAGATGAGATCTTAGAACTCTATTTGAACAAAATTTATTTTGGAAAACGTGCCTATGGCATCGCTTCTGCAGCAGCTGTTTATTATGCCACCACCGTTGATAAACTCTCGTTAGATCAAATTGCCATGCTAGCGGGACTACCACAAGCGCCCTCCAGTATTAACCCTTTACACGACCCCGATGCCGCCTTCAAACGCCGCAAACACGTTTTAGAACGCATGTTATCGTACGACTTTATCACGCCCGATCAATTTAAAGCTGCCGTTGACGCACCACTCCCGACAAAATCACATGTGCATACACCCGAAATTGAAGCCCCGTATGTTGCAGAAATGGTACGCCAAGATCTCTATGCGCGTTATGGTGATGCAATCTATACCCTGGGTTACGAAGTCTATACCACCATAGACAGCGAACAACAATTAGCCGCAAATTTGGCCTTAAAAAAAGCGCTGCTAAAATATGATCAACGACATGGTTATCGTAAAACCCAAATACATTTTAAATTAACGCGCAAAAAAACGCCCGAACAAGAACTCGAAAATTGGGCTCAGGAACTGAGAGATATCCCTGCCTATGGTGATATTTTACCGGGTGTTGTTACGCGAATCGGTAACACGGATATTTCAGTTCTACTACAAGATGGGCGGTACATTACAATCCCCTGGGCGGGATTATCGTGGGCAAGACCACAATTGAAAGGTGCTCGCGTTGGTGCTTCGCCTAAAAAACCTTCCGATGTTGTCGCGATAGGTGATGTGATCTATACAGAAGCCACCCAAGAACAAACTTGGAAAATGGTTCAAATCCCAGAAGTCGGCGGTGCAATCGTCGCATTAGCCCCCGATACGGGTTCCATACTGGCCATGGTCGGTGGATTTGATTATAGACTCAGTAGTTTTAATCGCGTTACACAAGCAGAAAGACAACCCGGTTCAGGTTTTAAACCCTTTCTTTGGGCTGCCGCCTTAGCACAAGGCTACACCTTGGCAACCAAAATCAACGATGCACCTTTGTCGTTTACCGATCCTGTCTCTGGCGTTGTTTGGCGCCCACACAATTCTACCAATAAATTTTATGGTCCAACGAGTTTACGTAAAAGTCTTGCACGCTCACAAAACATGGTTGCGATTCGATTATTACAAGCCGTGGGGGTTAAAAAATTCCTCGAATTCTCACAGAATTTTGGATTTAATCCTGAAAAATTCCCGCCCTATTTACCCTTAGCAGCTCGGCATTACCTGGCAACCCGGAACCATTTTAGATCAAAAATCGCACGCGATGGGAACCCCACATCCGGCAATCAGTATTATGACGAAATACCCCGCACATACGGTCACAGAGCAGCTGAATATCCTGACGGTTTTTCCATGGGCACGACCGTTGCAATATGAAGCGGCCTCAAAGCTGGGTTGGCAAGCATCCCCTCTGCTGGTAACCAATGCTTCTACAACACTAGAAGGACATCCAACAAAAAAAGCACAACAAACCCCAACGGGCCCTTTTACGATTGGTATTGCACTCGAAAAAAACAATCAACGAATTGTGGTTATTGGAAACACGCATTTCCTGAGCAATGCCAGTATCCACAACTATGGCAATTTACAGTTGGCAAACAACCTTTTTAATTGGTTAATGGGCGCTGATTTCTTATTCAATACAACAAAAAAACCCATAGTCGATTTATCCTTTACTCAAAGCGCTTTCACCCAAACAACTCTCCAATTCGTCTTTCCGTTTTGTCTACCGTTGATTTATTTATTCATCGGGTGGCATACCAAAAGAGCACGACAACAACGATCTTGCAGAGTACTTGCTAGCTAAGGAACTTAGC
>Ga0206978_1183_pt1 | contig 12928 bp, 11 predicted proteins | sample Alteio_BWMinCont_21_FD_153477 | JGI IMG/M metagenome (GOLD analysis project Ga0206978, IMG submission 153477) | Enriched cells from forest soil in Barre Woods Harvard Forest LTER site, Petersham, Massachusetts, United States -... | ecosystem: Environmental > Terrestrial > Soil > Temperate forest >...
TAGACTCATTTGTTCACACAGCAGATCAGGGGATAATTCGAAAAAAAGCTCTAAGTTAAATGTATCGGTTGAATTTATAGGGATATTGAGGGCATCCACCGAAAGCCTGAAAGATACTTTAAAAAGCGGCGAAATTGTATGGCTCTCATGGACCTCGATGCCTATAAAAAGCGAACAGGTGGTATTCGCGATCGCTAAAGTTATCACGCATAAAAAGAAACTTGAAGAGGACAGGAACACGATGCTCAACAACCTGACAAAGATCAATAGTGACCTGAAGCAATTAACCTATTCCACCTCGCACGACCTGCGATTGCCTGTGAGCAATTTGCTTTCTGTTTTCAACTTGCTGGATATTTCTAAAATCCAGGATGAAGAAACCCTTGAATTTATAGGGATATTGAGGGCATCCACCGAAAGCCTGAAAGATACTTTAAACAATTATGTTGACTTGCTGAGCCAGAAAAATGTGTTAAACGTTCATACCGAGGCATTAGACCTGGATGACTGTTTTACTGCCGTCAGGCATTCATTAAGGTCACTGATCCAGCATTCGAAAGCTGAGATCGATATTGACTTTTCTGAATTTTCAACAGTAAAATTTAACAGGGCCTATCTTGAAAGCATATTTCTTAACCTCGTCACCAATTCAATCAAGTATGCCAAACCTGATCGTTTCCCGGTAATTTCAATTTACACGAGATACGAAAAGGGGGTTAAACAGCTAATTTTTACCGACGAGGGCCAGGGCTTTGATATGGATAATGTAAAAGACAAAATATTTGGGTTTAACCAGAAATTTCACAACCATAGCGATAGCAAGGGTATCGGCCTGTACCTGGTGTATAATCACATCATAAGTTTAGGCGGCCGCATAGCTATTGAAAGTAAAATAAATGAGGGTGCGAAGTTTATTATATCCTTTAGAGAATGATTTTCGATTTCGGATTTTCGATTTTTCACTATTGTTTGTTTTCAATGGTGTTCAAGAGGGCTTCGCCGTTTCGGATTTATTTAAGGAGTTTTAATTACTGTTACTTCAGATTAGCCGCCGCTTTTCTCATCACTACCATAGGGCCGGGTTATGATCTCCATGCCGTGGCCTGATGGATCTAAAAAGTAAAGGCCCCGTCCGCCGTGGTTATAGTTGTACTCGTTGGGCTTTTGTTTACGCGGGTCGGCCCAGTATTCCAGCCCGCTTTCTTTAATACGTAATAATATTTCGTCAAATTCATTTTCAGTGACCAGGAACGCGTAATGCTGCATGATAAAATCGACATTAGTTTCCGCATATTGAAAGGTCACGTTGTTTTTAAAATTGATCGAAAGAAAAAAGCCTGCAGGCTTTGGTTCCGGGAGGCCGAGTATCCCGGTTAAAAAATCTGCTGATTTTTGCTTGTCTTTTGCAAAGATCATCAGGTGGTTAAATTCGATACTAATTGGCACTTCTTGTTTGCTCATGGACTTCTCCTTGTTCCTTGTCAAGTGATCGTGTGAAGTTAGCGAATTACCATGAATTACAGCGCAATCAGCAGTATCAGGATGAAGCAAACACATTAAAATTGTTTGAGGTTAGATTAGGGGGCACCTACGGAGCCCGGGTACGTCGTTTACGTCATTTCTATAAACACGTGACTCCGCTGGAGTCAAAAAAAAACGATATTATAGGCAACAAAAACGCTCTGGAGGAGCTGCGTGTTTATAGAGCCAAGCAAATAAATTTTCAGGGCTCCAGTGGAGCCTCCTTTAATTAATTAGAGCATCGCCATCTTAAATTTGATAAATAATTTTAGTGCTTTAGTCTTGAGCTTCAGGATGGAAAGGGTAACTATTTTTACGTTTTCAGCTTCTTTTTCCTTGCTGCAGGAAATAGTACATTATTTAAAATAAGGCGGTAACCGGGCGAGTTCGGGTGCAATGACAGATCTGTTGGGGGTTGGTTCCGACCATGCTGGTAGTCTTCGGGATCGTGGCCGCCATAAAATGTCCATTGACCTTTACCATATTCGCCGTGGATATAGCGGGCTTCATTGGCGCTCTTCATTTCGCCCATTATCGTGACACCGGGTTTGAGCATGTTTTTATTGAAAGCCGTAGCCAGGCCTTTAAAACCTTTTATTACCCTGTCGTGGTCTTGAGTAAGCATGCTGGGCACAACATCCCACTTGGCCGAAAAATCAAACAGTGTAAAAAAATCATCTTCCTGCCTTACCTGCCGCGTACGCGAAACATCAATATTGCTGAACCGATGCGAAAACGGGCTAAGGTCGATCGTAAAATTCTGAAAGGCAAGTGTCTGGCTGAAATCTAATTTTGATTGGGCTTCGGGATCCGCCGGGTCGCCATCGTATATCACATCACAAATGTCGGTATTGTGTGCGGCCAGGGCTATATCAAAACTGTCGGCGCCCGAGCACATGGCAAATAAAAAACCTCCGCCTGCACAAAAAGCACGTATATTCTGTGCTACGGCCAGCTTCATTTTCGATACTTTTTTAAATCCCAGCTTTCGGGCAAGCGCTTCCTGTGCGGGCTTACTCTCCTCGTTCCCTGCTTCCATTATCCTGTTTTCAGCATTCCATTCCTGGCTGCGCCGACCACCCATCATTTTGCTGTATTGCCCGGTAAAATCCTCGTGGTGCAGGTGCAGCCAGTCGTACTTTGGCAAATCGCCTTTTATCACGCCTTCATCGTATATATAATCAAAAGGTATCTCGGCATAATTCAAAACCAAAACAACCGCATCTTCCAAAGCGCCCCTGTTTTTTGGCGAATAAACCGCTATCCGTGGCGCCTTTTCCAATTTTACTAGGTCCATGTTAACTGATGGGTCGCCAATTTGCGTCATTATCTCATCTACTTTGGCGTCCGCTAAAATCTCGCAGCTAACACCGCGCACATTACATTCATTTTCAATTTTTTTATCATACCTGGTCATAAAGCTGCCGCCACGGTAATTGAGCAGCCAGTCCACTTCACCGCCATTCTTCAACACCCAAAAGGCAACGCCATACGATTTCAAATGATCTTTTTGAACATCATCCATGGGTATAAGTATGGAAGCCGCCTTTGCAACGAGCGGTATCCCGGTAACCGCCAGGAGAAAAAAGAAGAAACTTAAAAGGGATTTCAGGCGACGGCTCATTTTCCCAAATATAACGCACAATGAAGCACGCTATTACGGTTATGGATGGAAATTTCGGATAAAAAAACAGGCCGTTTAAAAAGTGAAACTTTTTTCAATGCGCCGGGGTATAAACGTGTTGATGCCGTGGTGCATCGCGTTAAAACAATCAGTAAGTTATTTACGTTCAATTTTTAAAAAGTAAGTATCCTTCAATTTCTCAAATAAATATTTCGATGGCGAATTGGATAAAATGTGCATATTATGAAACCGGCATTAATGATATGCCACTCAACCTGGAGTTCGTCGAGTCGATTGACCGGGAAGATGAAACCGCTGTGAAATTTAGCTTTAAGGAGAACCCGCCGGTTATATGGAAATTTACCAATGAAAGACTAAGAGAACTGGAGTTTGAAAGGGCTTTGAGCTATTTTAATGCCCCTCGCCGACCTAAGTGACGAGTTTCCAAAGCTATGCGGAATGGCACTCATTTTGGGACTGTAACCTCATTTGTTCAAACGTTGCCGACGGGTTATATTTGTATTAGCTGTACATTTAGCTGATCGCTCCGGCGACCAAAATTCATCAAATTTAGGTGTGGCCGCAACATCTTTAACTAAAACTATTTAAACTTAATAAGTAAAATCTTTTAGATTTGTTTCCTTAATATTTACGACCCGTCATCAAATTAATTGTCAGTCAGTGAATGACCAGATAAAAGTCGGCCGACCCCTTAATTCGAATATAGTTGCTGCGCAAAAAAACGAGCGGAGACATTTTATCTTCAAGCCGGTTTCCATTCAACAACGGGTACCATTATTTATCTGCATTTTATTGACAACGATCATTTTGGTATTCACCTGGTTTTCTTACCTGGGTGTCAGGGATGCCGCGATGGCGACCGGCAACGAACGTGTGGCAACGCTTGCGGATAAATTAAGTGTCATGTTTAAAGGTTCGATTGACCAATTTACAAACTCCACAGCCACAATTGCCAGGGAGCCTTCTGTAAAAGAATACCTGGATTCCGAAAAAAAAGAGACCCGGTTGAAAACGCTCGCTGTTTTCCAGGATTTCCTGAAAAAAGACACAACCAATAAAGAAGTTGAATTACTGAATGACCAAAAGGAGGTCGTATTGCGGACCGGCGACACCCGCCTGCCAATTAAACCTGGTATATTGTATACCAAAGCTATTGCGGAAAAAAAAGACTATAGCGGTGTGGGTAGAATAATTGTGCTTGATCATGAGATGTATTTCCCTGTGCTGGCTTCAGTTTTGGCGCAGAATAAAGTGCTGGGGTATGTGGTGAACTGGAAACACCTGCGTGCTACGCAGGAAAGCATTGATCAGTTTGGCCAGCTTTTGGGCAGTAATGGCAAACTGTATTTTGGAAATGACGACGGGCTGTTCTGGACCAACCTGATGGAGCCCATCCCGCAACCGCCGGTCAATTTGAACCAGTTGCAAAAGGTTGCCTTGTATTCTCGTAAAGCAGGTGAACCTCTGCTTGGATCGGTTAGAAAAATCCCTAATTCGCGTTGGCTTGTCCTGGTTGAGCTTTCCGGCGCTTCCTTCCAGCAAACAGCGAATAATTTCCTCAGGCGGGCCTTGATAATTGGTATTCTACTGATCCTGGGAGGGAGTTTGGGAGCCTGGCTGATGAGCAGAAGGATCACGAAACCGCTCAAGCAGTTGGGCAAGGCAGCCGCGGCAATTGCTGACGGTAATTATTCCCTGCTTGTTCATATCGACCGGCAGGATGAATTGGGCACGCTGGCGGAATCATTTAATATCATGGCCATCCGGGTGAGGGCGGCCCAGGAAAACCTGGAACAAAAGGTAGAGAAAACAAGTAAGGAACTGCAAAGCGCGATTACCGATATCGAGGACCAGAAAGAAAGTGAAAAGAAGAAGGATGAATTCATCAGCATTGCCAGCCATGAACTCAAAACACCGTTAACTACAGTCAAAGCCTTTTTCCAGTTGGCTGCAAAAGAAATACCCAGCGAATCCAGGACACATCAGCTAATTGGAGCGGCGGCCCGACAGGTGACGCGAATGGAACGGCTCATCAGCGACCTATTGGATGTTTCAAAGATCAATGCCGGCAAAATGCAATATGACCTTGAAGACTTCGATTTTCAGGAAGTATTAAAGGAAGCAACCGACAGCGTGCAGGAAATTTATCCCGATCATCACCTCATTCTGAAAAAAACTGCACCAGCCAGGATCATTGCTGACCGACACCGAATAGAGCAGGTTATTGTAAATTTATTGAATAATGCGGTTAAGTATTCACCCGGGAAAGATAAAGTGCTGATCCGATCCGAGGTAAAAAACAGTATTTTGCGCGTTAGCGTAGAAGATTTTGGTATTGGAATAGAAGAAAAGCACCTTGGCGAATTGTTCGGCCGGTTTTATCGTGTTAATCTCGAACATCGTTTCCAGGGGTTCGGTTTGGGGCTGTTTATTTCTGCTGAAATTGTCAAACGCCACGGGGGCAATATCTGGGTAAAAAGCGAGTTTGGAAAAGGCTCGGTATTTACTTTCCAGTTGCCCATAACGGCTGGAGATAAAACATAACATGCAAATTATATGACCGGGCCTTCTTTTTTACATTACAACAAAGAAAATTTAGTGGCGTGCCGCTATTGAAAGCTCAGATCGTCACCCGCCCGATGCCAAATTGGTCGCCGGCCCGTACCGCTTTACCGCCCCCGAAATCAACTTCCAGCATCTTCTCGCTCCCAACGCTGTTATTAAATTCATCTTTTAGCGTTAAAAGCACTTTGCGCGTTTTAACATCGATCACTTCCCCGCTTGATGGGTAGGCAAATTTCCCGTCCAAACTAAAAGTAACCCATCCGGGCATATCCTGCAAAGGGATGGTAGTTAGCTGCTGATAAGGCGCAACAGCACTGAAAACATGCAGCCGCATATTGAAGCCATCGCATACCCAAAGTTCTTTTTCATCAGGGGTAAGCCCGATGCCGTGGCTGGGGTCGCCATGCCGCCTTACGGGCCCTTTGTCCCATCCCTCCACCACAATACGGGCAAGCTTTTTGCCTGTTTTTAAATCACCAACTTCAAAGCCAAGTAAACTGTCGACCGTTACATAAACCCGTGTCTCCTTACCGTTAACAGTAAACGGGCGGATAAAATTTCCGAAAGGCCCAACCTTGTTGACGACCGTATTGGTTTTTGTATCAGCTATCTTTAACCAGGGCGAAGCCAGGTCATCCAGGTAAACATAATTTCCTGACAGCCCGTAAAGCGTATTATGTGATCGGGTGAAACCGGGGATCTTTTTTATAACATCGCCGGTTTTACAGTCCACCACATTCCATATTTTATTTTCGAATGAAGGCAGGTACATCGTTTTGCCATCGGGAGAAATGGACATCCTGTCGCAGCCGTCTTCAATGGCTTTTTCCCAGATGATTTTCCCCGTACTAAGGTCTATACGCTGGAGCGTTTCGATGGTACTGATATAAATGCTGTTAAGCGGGATGCTCACCGCTATTCCTTTAACATTTGATGGTGTTTTATTTGGATGAAAGCCGCGCGTCTCTATCCGTTTTACAAATTTATGCTGGTGGTCCATATCAAACACCAGTAAACCATGGCCGCCGTAACCCATGTAATCGCGTATGCCGGGGACAGCTACGTACAGGAAATGGCGTGTAGGGGGTGCGGTTTTATTATGGACCGGCTTTTTCACAGGTATTGTCATCGCTGAAAACAGCATACCCAAAAGGAGCAAAACAGCCAGCTTGATTTTTGAGGTCATAAATTTTTCAAAGGATACTCAAATATAAAAAAAGCGATGAAATTGTAACTGCATTCTTTTATACGTTAAACGGCTGCCCGGTAACTCCGCAGCTTATTGCCGTTAGTGGCAAAACAAATCCAGTCGACATAAGAAAATAAAAGGATGATGAGCGCCGGCATGGCGGGTAAAATAAGCCGCTGGTATTCGTTGTAGCCGCCCATTATGGCCACAGCGATCTGCAAGACAATAAGCAGCCATAAAACTACTTTAAACCAGGGTGTTAGTCTTCGCCTGATCCGCATAGAAATAATTACGATAAGGTCGAAAACTATCAAAAAATAGAGGAGGTTGAAAGTGACACAAAACACCAGGTATTCTACATTCTCCACCCTGAAGGCTAAAAAGCCGGGTTTATGGGTAGCATAATTGGTAAATATATTTGTGGTTTGTAAATCGTTCAGCTTACTGGCAATATGCCACGCGTAAGCAAGCGGCTGATTTTTTATGCAGTTAATGATAAACTTATGAACCCTGTCGGGCCCGAACTGCGAGTTTACATCTATTGGCTGGACACCATTTCCGGGGCCTTTTTGCTGCAGTATTAAATTGCCTTTTATGGCTTCGGATATTTCGGGGTCGTTCCCGCTCATATAGATCCCGGCTTCGGCAATAACAGCCATTTCGTTGTGGTTGCTAACAGTGGATATACCGTTAAATCCGTTATTCCTTTCGTTTAGATTTGAATAGCCTGCGGTTAAAAGGATAACAACAACCGATGCGGCCAAACCGGACAGACATATTTTCCGGTCTCTTTTAGAAATGGTCAGCCTTAATACCCAAAATATCGTGATCAGCACCGGTAAATAGATGAAGGACGGGCGCAGCATAACGGCGATAAGTGTAAACAAGGGGATCATCCAGGCTTTTATGTGGGCAGGCTTTTGCAGGTAATTAACCATCATATAAATAAACAGGAGGCTAAAAATTACCGCGAACGATTCAGTAAGCACAAGCTTATCAAAATTGATGACCGGCAGCATGGCCCCGTAAAGTAACGATGCCGCAAATATTACCCTGCTGTTTTTATAAAAAGCCTGTACTACTTTGTAAAAAAGGATGATGCTTAAAAAGGAGATCACCATTTGGGCTGTAACGATATGATCAATCAAGTTTTCCCGGCCAAACAGCCCGATCATCTTAATAAAATAGGGGTAAACCGGCGTGCGGAGGCCCTCGGTTTCGCCTTTTAATATATTTGCATGGTAGTTAAGGTAACCGGCCGTATCATACGAAATTGTATTTAACAATACCGAATAATAAATGAGCCGTATAATGCCGCTGATAATTAAAATGCAGAACAGGGGAGCGGATATGATCGTTATCAGGGTATTATGCCACCTTCCCCTTTGGGCAAAGGAATCCAGCCTTATTTGAAGATCAATTTTCACGCCCATGTTTGATATTCACCAATATCTGTATTATTCGTAAGATACGGAAGAAAGGTTGCTTTGGGGGAGTATTTTATATATTTCATATTTAAATTCATTTAGCGACTGAAAAATAGTAAAAGCGGCGGATTTCTAAAAGCCCGCCCCGTGCGGTTCCCCTCAAGAGGGTTTTAACATATATATTTACACTAAAGTCTAATAAATGACTGAAAAGTATTGCTAAAAAATATTCTAAACTGGTTTCAGCCCATTAACGATGTTACTTTTTTAATGAAAGTAGCCCTTGTAATTTTATGGAGTCTTGTTTTAGTCTCTCTATACGAATGGATAGACTTTGCTCGTTATTGTCACGTGCATAGGTTTTAATAGATACGAATAAACTAAAACCTGCCAAAATAGCGGCCAATACAATAGCGGTAGTTTGTATTCCTGAATAAAACCTAAGTGATCCATTTAATTTAATATTAGACTTGGTAAGCCTATAATTGTCCAAATAATTAAATCCATCAAAAGTTATTTCCGCGTAAATATGAGGCGTTGTAGTGACTGTTCCGTGGGTGTCTTCAGCCCTATATGGCATTTCTCGGTATTTAATGTGTTTATTACCTAACATTAAATTCAACATATCTTTAATATCGTGTTCAACACCGTTCCAAACCTGGTTCGGTGGTAAATCCGGCTGATTGGTATATAACCTGTATAACGTATCAGTTATCTCTTGTTCAACATTAACACCTCTCGCGTGTAGTTCGGCTAAAATTTGTATGTATCTATCTTCCATGGAGCAAATCTACCACTATTTTTAAGGCGAAATTTACAACACTTATTGGTATATTTGTTATAGCTTAATTATAACATTATGGCATCAATGTGGGGCGAAGAACACGACCAAAAAACGGATAAATTCAACGAAATGGTTGAGGCGATAGAAACCAAACATATTTCTTTATTTGAAAACCAAAAAAGCCCAATTTCTGGCGAAGCACCTGATAAGCTTTATAATCATTTTCTAACTACGTGGGATTCGCATAAGAAAACAATAGGTTTTAGTAAAAACACCTACGTTCCTAAGCATGTTCAGGACGAGGTGATTGAAGCGTGGAAATCGGTTTTCGTTTCTAAATAGGATTCAATAGCCTCTCTTATAAGGTTCAATGGAACTGTCACAGACAGTTTATCACCAAACATAAAGTTTAGGGTTATAATTTCGGTATTTATCTCAAATTTATAATCCTCACTATCAATAGTTAATAGCGGTTTTTCCCTCCCGGTGTAGACACGTATGTTATTGCCCTCTTGAGAGGGGTGGAGGGGTGTGTTGACGGGCATACCTGCTAACACACCCTCCAAAGGAGTCCTTCGGACCCGCCACCTCACATTCCAGCGCGCCCTCTCAAGTGGGGAGTTATCATCAGCATGGAAAAACTGCATTAAAGAATTCAAAAGACAAACAAAAGCCTTAATATTGTTGCAGTAAATTCCAGCGGTGCTGAGATAGAAACGATGAAGACTCACCGCGAGGTTTTATTTGTAAAAAACCAATTATATGAACCAGGAAATATTTGTAAAAATGGCCATTGACGGTTGGCAGGGGCAAATAAATGCCACCAATAAAATCTTTGGCAAACTGACTGATGAAGAACTGATGCAGGAAATAGCGCCCTCGCGGAACCGCGGAATTTACCTGCTGGGACATTTAGCCGCTGTACATGACATGATGCTGCCATTACTTCGCTTCGGCGATCCAATACTTCCCGAGTTGCATCGGACTTTTGTTGAGTTGCCTGACAGGGCCGTAGCTGAGCTTCCTGCTGTACAGCAGTTAAGGGCACAATGGAACGAGGTGGATGAAAAACTGGCCGCTCATTTTAGCAGTTTGTCGCCGGACGAATGGTTTACCCGCCATGCAAATATATCCGAAGAAGATTTCGTCAAAGAACCTCACCGGAACAGGCTGAATGTATTGCTGGTGCGCACCATTCATTTAAGCGAACACCGGGGGCAGTTGGTGCTGCTGGTTAAGAAGGGTTAGGGCGGCAACGCCCTATTCGAAAATTGTATTTTTGTTAGCCCATCCGGCAAACAAGCTGTTTGCGTGGCTATTATCCCCCCCGGATACCGGCGGATTTACGTCCTATAAATTTTATTCCACCCATAATCCTCCAAAATGCAACATACCCAATTTTGCATTGTCTGTTAACCTGTAACCGGCCGGCATGACTAATGGCTTATATCAACCACCGTAAATGACCCAATGACCAATGACCAAATAATCCCATGATAAAGAATTATCTGAAAATCGCCTGGCGCAATATGCTGAACAACAAGGTTTACAGCGCGCTCAACATCGTTGGCCTTGCTACCGGTATGGCTGTTGCCCTGCTCATAGGGCTGTGGGTGTTTAACCAGTTGTCGTACGACCGTTTTTTGCCCAATTACAAACAGGCGTATGCGGTTAAGGTTAACTATACCAACCCGCAGGTGGGCACTAATACATCGGATGCAGTAGCCCTGCCGCTGGCAGGAGTGCTCAGGGCTGCCATCCCAGGGATAAAGTATGTGGCCGAGGCCGATTTGGTTGATTTCCCGTCGCATGATTTTATGGTGGGCGATAAAAAACTGATCATCAACGGCGGCACGGTGGCGCCCGATTTCCTTAAAATATTTCAATACCCGCTAATAAAGGGCAACGTAAACACCGTATTGAAGGATCCATTTTCCATCGTGCTTGATGAATCAACGGCAAAAGCCTTATTTGGCGATGCCGACCCGGTAAACAAAACCATCAGGATAGATAACCAGCAAGATGTTAAAGTTACCGGCGTGATGAAGGATTTCCCGGCCGATGCGTCCATGCAGTTTCATTTTTTGATGCCTTTCAGCTATGCGGAAGAAGCCTATAGCTTTGTGAAAAACGCCCGTAACCAGTGGGACAATTCATCGTTCCAAACTTTTGTGGGTTTACAGCCGGGTGTCACCAGTGCGCAGGTAGCGGCTAAGATCAAAAACCTGGTATATCAAAATAATCCCAATGTCCGCGCCTTTAAGCCGGAGGTTTTTTTGTACCCGTTAAAAAACTGGCACCTGTATTCCAATTTTCAAAACGGCAAAGCGGTGGGTGGATTTATTGATTATGTGAGGATGTTCGGTATCATCGGGGTGCTTGTGCTGCTCATCGCCTGTATCAATTTCGTGAACCTATCAACAGCCCGCTCTGAAAAACGTGCACGAGAGGTAGGCGTGCGTAAAGCCATCGGTTCGCTGCGCCGCGACCTCATCTTCCAGTTCCTTACAGAGTCCGTTTTGATGACGTTTGTCGCCTTCCTGTTATCCATCCTGTTTGTGCAGCTGGCGCTGCCCGCGTTCAACACGCTTACGGGCGGCCTGGTAAAAATTCCTTACGGCGATCCCGTTTTCTGGTACATTATGATGGCTTTTGTGCTCCTTACCGGTGTGCTGGCCGGCAGCAGGCCTGCGTTTTATTTGTCGGCATTTAACCCGGTAAAGGTATTAAAGGGCAGCATCCAGGTGGGTAAGGCGGCCGCCCTGCCGCGCAAAATACTGGTGGTGCTGCAATTTAGCTGCTCGGTGGCTTTTATCATCAGTACCGTTATCATTTACCGGCAAATACAATACGCCAAAAACCGCCCCACAGGCTATAGCGCCGACAGGCTGGTAACTACCTTCATGACCCAAGACCTGGCCGACCACTTCGATGCGCTCAGGAACGACCTGCTGGCCTCGCGCATGGTGGAAAGCATTACCCAGGCATCCAGCCCGCTTACCAGTATTGGCTGGCATACCAACATACCCAACTGGCCCGGCCAAAGCGCAGGCGAGCTGCCCATAAGTGTGGGCGTGATAATTACCGACAATACTTATTTTAAAACCGTCGGCATGCAATTTTCAGACGGGCACAATTTCGCCGATAAGCAGGACGCCGATGCCACCAATATCATTATAAACGAAGCTGCCGTTAAACGCATGGGTTTAAAGGATCCTGTTAACCAGCAGATCAATTTCAATGGTATTAATGGCCGGTCGCGGATAATTGGTGTGGTGAAGGATGCACTGATGGAGTCGCCGTTTACGGCTGTAGAGCCGCTTGTATTTACCCATATCCCAGGGTGGCGCAGCCAGGTGATCTACCGTTTGGCGCCCGGCATCAGTCCGCATACGGCTATCGAAAAGATAGGGAAACTGTTTGCTAAATATAACCCCGCCTACCCGTTTACCTATGTGTTTGTGAACGAAGATTACGACCATAAATTCAACCTCGAAACACTTGTAGGCAAGCTGGCAGGCGTTTTTGCCGGGCTCGCCATTTTTGTATCCTGCCTGGGCTTATTTGGCCTGGCAGCCTACGTAGCCGAACAGCGGACCAAAGAGATCGCCGTGCGCAAAGTATTGGGCGCATCCATCACCCAGGTATGGGCGCTGCTCTCCGGCGATTTTATCCTGCTGGTAGGCATCAGCTGCGTAATTGCCTCGCCCATCGCGCTGTATTTCCTGAGCGGCTGGCTGCAAAAATATCAATACCGGGTAGCCATAGGGCCTGGGGTGTTTTTGTTGTCGGCGGTT
>Ga0206978_1184_pt1 | contig 12823 bp, 12 predicted proteins | sample Alteio_BWMinCont_21_FD_153477 | JGI IMG/M metagenome (GOLD analysis project Ga0206978, IMG submission 153477) | Enriched cells from forest soil in Barre Woods Harvard Forest LTER site, Petersham, Massachusetts, United States -... | ecosystem: Environmental > Terrestrial > Soil > Temperate forest >...
ATAATCCGATCGGATTTCTGCGGGAGTCAGCGGTTTTGTGATGGGAACGGGCCCACGAAAATAATCGGCATGGGTCGTTCCGAAACATGGAATTTCTTTTTGTGCCTGGGCCCACGCCGTTGCGGCCGAGGAATGAGTGTGCGCGACGCCTCCAAGTCCAGGGAAAGCGCGGTAGAGAATCAGATGCGTGGGAAGGTCGGAAGAAGGACGCAACGAGCCTTCCACGATTTTTCCCTCCAAATCGACAACGACCAAATCCTCGGGCTTCATCGTTTCGTACGGCACGCCGCTTGGTTTAATCGCTACCAGTCCTTCCTCGCGCGAAATGCCGCTGGCGTTTCCAAAGGTGTATAGCACCAGCCCGCGGCGGACGAGCTCCAGGTTTGCTTCCAGGACCTCCTCGCGCAAATTCTTCAGGATCATTCGTCGCCTCTTGATGCGGCCGCACTGTGAGCAGGCAGAATAAGGAGTATCCGCCAGAAAAGGCAAGCCGTCAGTTCGGCGTCAGACGATGGCGGTGAGAATCTGTCCCGCGCTTGCGGTAGAAAGTCCGCTCAAGCGAACCTTGCCGCACCTGTCGGTGATTCCTCAACGGCGGTCGACGGTTGGGTGGCGGACGTCCTGGCCTTGGACGATGTAGATGACGTCTTCGGCGATGTTGGTGGCGTGGTCGCCGATGCGTTCGAGATTTTTTGCGACGAGAATTAGCTCGAAGGCTGGAAAGACCACGCTGGAATCTCCCATCATGTAGGTGAGAAGCTCGCGGAAGATCTGGTCGCGATAGTGGTCGACCTGGTCATCGGTGGCGAGAACCATCTGCGCTAGATCGACGTCGCGGCGAACGACGGCATTGAGGGCGTTGCGGACCATCTCTTCGGCAAGTTCGCTCATGCGCGGGAGGTCGACATAAGGTTTCACGCGCAGGTGGCGAAGGATGCGCGTCGCGGACTGCGCGATGTTCACGGCCTGATCGCCAATGCGCTCGAGGTCATTGTTGATGCGGGAGACAGCGAGGACGAAGCGGAGATCGACAGCCATCAATTGATGGAGCGCGAGGAGCTGGACGACGCGGTCGTCGATTTCGAGCTGCAATTCGTTGATGGCGTCTTCTTCCTCGAGAACGCGCTTGGCAAGCTGTTCGTCCGCTTCGAGCACGGCGTGCACAGACTGATGGACGGCGCGTTCGGCGAGACTGCCCATCCACAGGAGGCGCTCTTTCAATTCGTTCAAATCTTTTTCGAAGTGGCGTTCCATGAAAATTTTCCCTCAGTAGTTTACAGCCCCGGAAGAAAAAAAGCAGATTCCTTCCGACTAGGTCGGAACCTTCGGTCGCATCGCTCGGAATGACAAACGACCGAGACGATGCCTGCCACGGGATCATCCAAAGCGGCCGGTGATGTAGGCCTCCGTGCGCGGGTCGCTCGGTTTGGTGAAGAGGTGCGGCGTGGGGCTGAACTCGATGACCTGGCCGTTCAGCAGGAAGGCAGTGAAATCGCTGATGCGCGCGGCCTGCTGCATGTTGTGAGTAACGGTGACGATAGTGCAGAGATCTTTCAATTGAACGAGGAGCTCCTCGATTTTAGCGGTGCTGATGGGGTCGAGGGCCGAGCAAGGCTCGTCAAGCAGAAGGACTTCGGGCTCAACGGCAAGAGCGCGGGCGATGCAGAGCCGCTGCTGCTGGCCGCCGGAAAGTTCGTAGGCGGACTTGTGCAGATGGTCTTTGACTTCGTCCCAGAGCGCAGCGTGGCGCAGGCTTTTCTCGACGGCTTCTCCCATGGGAGCTTTCGAACCGTTGATGCGAAGGCCATAAGCAACGTTTTCAAAGATGGATTTCGGGAAGGGGTTGGGGCGCTGGAAAACCATGCCGACGCGGCGGCGCAGCTGAGTAACGTCCTGATCGAGAATGTTCTTGCCATCGAGCAGGATTTCGCCCTCGAGGCGGGAGTGACGCACGGTCTCGTGCATGCGGTCGAGAGTACGCAAGAGAGTGGATTTGCCGCAGCCGGACGGGCCGATGAGAGCCGTGACTTTGCTGGTGGCGATGCCCAAACTGATGTCGAAAAGAGTCTGTTTGGCACCGTACCAGAAATTGACTTTGGAGATAGTCATCCGCATGTCCGCGGGTGCCGTAGTTTCACGGCTCGCGGCTGTCGTTACAGGAGGAGTTATATTTACGGACACTGCCTGCCTCACAGAAGCGTTCATGAATTACTACCTCGGAACCGAAATGCCGCGGGACAGAATCGCCCGAGCAACAATATTGATGACCAAAATCAAAGCCAAAAGAACAAGACCCGCGGCCCAAGCCTGGCGGTGCCAGTCCTCGTATGGCGAGAGGCCGTAGTTGTAAATCATGACTGGAAGCGAGGCTGTGGGCTCAGTCCAGCCACGGCTCCAATAGCGGTTGCCCAAGGCCGTGAAAAGGAGTGGCGCGGTCTCGCCGGCAACGCGGGCGAACGCCAGAAGAATCGCGGTGAGGATGCCGCGATACGCAGCGGGCACGATGACGGTCGCAATGGTTTTCCATTTGCTGGCGCCCAAAGCCATGGCGCCCTCGCGTAAAGTGCGAGGCACGGCCAGGAGAAATTCTTCCGTGCTGCGCAAGGTGATGGGAATCATCATGATGCCGAGCGCGAATCCGCCGGCGAGAGTGGAGAATTGCTTGAAGGGATGCACGGCAATGCTAAAGGCAAAGATGCCGATGACGATCGAAGGCGCACCATTGAGCAAATCCGCGGCGTAGCGCACGACAAAGGCGACCTTGCTGCCGCTAAATTCCGCGAGGTAAATGGCACCCAAGAATCCAATCGGAACACCGAAGAGCGTAGCCAGGGCGAGCAGCTTGGCGCTGCCAACGATAGCGTTGGCCATGCCGCCGCCCGTTTCGCCCACCGGAGCAGGCAATTTCGTGAAAAAATTCCAGTTGATGGAGGTTCCGCCGTAGTAGACCAGATAACCCAAAATGAAGAAAAGCACGAAGACGGCAACGAGGGCGCAGAGACCGGTCATGGTGAGCATAAAATTGCTTACGAATTTGCGCCACCGCAGGTGAGGGTTCATGCGTTCCCCATTCCGCTGCCCCGTTGAGAGGTTGCGAGGATCAAAATGCGGGCAAGGCCGTTAAGGATAAAGGTGAGTAAAAAGAGCACCAAGCCCAGTTCAATGAGGGCTTGAGGGTAGAGATCGCCGGTAGCCTCGCTGAATTCATTGGCGATGACCGCAGCAATCGAGTAACCGGGAGAGAAAAGCGAAGCGCTGATCGCCGGTGTGTTGCCGATGACCATGGTGACCGCCATGGTTTCGCCAAGCGCGCGGGCCAGGGCAAGGAAAATGGAACCCATAATGCCGGCGCGAGCAAACGGCACGACAACTTTCCAGGTAGATTCCCAGCGGGTGGAACCAAGAGCCAAGGCGGCTTCTCGCTGATCGCGGGGCACGGAGAGAAGCACTTCGCGCGAAACGGAAATGATGTAGGGGATGACCATGATGGCCAAGACTAGGCCGGCAGTCAGGAACCCAATGCCGTAAGCCGGGCCTTTAAAGAACGGAAGAAATCCGAGTGAGTCCTTAAGTCTTGGCTGAATGTAGTCGCGCATCAAAGGGACCACGAATAAGAAACCCAGAAGGCCGTAGATGACGCTGGGGACAGCAGCGAGCAAGTCGATGAAGAATTCCAGTGTGTCGGAAACTCTTGCCGGAGCGAGCTCGGCGAGAAAAATGGCAGCTCCGATGCCCAGAGGCACAGCAATAAGCAGGGCGACGATCGAAGTGACCAACGTTCCAAAGATGAAGGGGAGCGCTCCGAACTCACCAGCGTTGGGGTCCCAGACCTGCGTGACAAAAAAAGCCAAACCAAATTTGTGCCGCGCAAGCACAGAACCTTGCCAGAGTTCGAAGACCAAAAGCAAGGTGACGAGCACAACCGAAGCAGCAAACAAGAATGTAATGAGCCGCACTATTTCATCGCCTTCGCGAAGGCGTCTTAAAAACGAACGCGAGCCCGCGACAGGGCCCGCGCTCGGAAGGGTTGTGCTGGCGGTTGACATTTCGTATTGGCGAAAGCTACTGGATGCCGTCGAGGGCTTTTACCTCTTTGGCCACCACTTCCTTGGGCAGCTTGGCGTAGGAGAGAGTCTCGGTGTAGTTCTGCCCGTCTGCAAGCATCCACTTTACAAAACCTTTGATCGCATCGCGTTTGGAGGCGTCTGAAAACTTCGATGGAATCAGCAACCAGGTGAAGCTGGAAATCGGATATGCGGCCTTTCCCGGGGCGTCCGTAATGGAAACGCGGAAGTCGTCCGGCATGCTCTTCGCGGCGCCGGCGGCCGCGGCCGTCACACCCGCGAGATCTGCCTTGATGAACGCGCCGGAAGAGTTCTTCACGGTTCCGTAAGGCATCTTATTCTGGATGGCGTAAATCAGCTCGACGTAGCCAAAAGCGTTAGCCGTCTGTTTCACCAGCCCAGCCACACCTTCATTGCCTTTACCGCCGAGACCAACTGGCCAGTTCACCGAAGCGCCCTTGCCGACCTTGCTTTTCCACTCGTCGCTGATTTTGGAGAGGTAATCGCTCCAGATGTAGCTTGTGCCGCTGCCATCTGAACGATGAACCACAACGATGTCGTTGCCCGGAAGACTTACGCCCTTGTTCGCGCCGGCGATTGCCGGATCATTCCATTTGGTAATTTTTCCGAGAAAGATTCCCGCCAACGCTTCCGGCGTGAAATTCAAATCGGTTGTGACGCCAGGGATGTTGTAGGTCGGGACGACGGCGCCGAGAACCGTGGGGAAGTGCAGTATGGCAAAGCCGTGTTTATCCTGAAAAGCCTTTAGCTGATCGTCATTCATAGGGCCGTCAGACGCGCCAAAATCAACGGTGCCCTCGGTAACTTGTTTAATTCCACCGCCCGAACCAATGGACTGGTAATTGATCTCAATGTTGGTGTCTTTTTTGTGGTACTCATCGAACCACTTGGAATACATGGGGTACGGAAACGAGGCGCCCGCTCCCGTGATGGTAAGCGCGTTGGCCGCCAAAACTACGCTGGCCAGTCCGAAACCAGCCAAAAGAATACCTGCGATTCGCTTCATCCGTCATCTCCACGCGAAAAATTTAGTTTGACCCTGGATATATGAGTGTCCTTCTTCTGTGTTACAGCATTGTTACAAAACCTTCAGAGTTTTTTGATTTATGGAGGTGGATGGCGGCGTCGGACAAGATGCTTGGATTCAATGGCTTGTAGATAGGAAGCGGCAGGTAAGTTGTTCCGATAAAAAAGAAGGGGGCAGCTCGGCGAGGAGCTGCCCCCTTCTCCGCCCACAGGGAGGACGCAGCTCTAAGTCACCCGGGCTAGAGGAGGTAATAGCGGAAGGAGGTGATCATCATGTTGTCGACGGCCTTCGGACGCTGGCACACGCCGGAAACGGACATTTTCCCTGCCAATGGCTTCATAGAGGTTCCGTGAGAAAAGATGAAAAACGCGGCCGTGCCGAAGGCATTTCTTCGAGCTGGCGTGTTTCTTTTCCATAACCTTTCGGGCAAGGGCGACGCTGCGCTTGCCGGGTTTGGTCTTGAGGAGCTGCAGGAACCGCTGGCAAGTGAAATGTGTCGCGCTTCCTCCTCGGTATAGCCGAAAAATTTCGAAACTGACATCGGGTATCAAGTCGTCGCGGTAGTACTCAACGACGGTATGCTCTTCGAGCAGGTCGCCACATTCGGCGGCAGTGCGGTCAGAGTTCGAGACGTCTTTGAATACGATACTATTGCCTTTCGCCCCGACCATTTGTCTTGCTCTTCAACGGGCAAAACTTGACCCGACTTGTCAATCATCGGCTGCTGTTTGCTGGCGGGAACTGCAAAACCAAGACCAACCTTAGCGGCACACCGTTGCCGCCACGGGAGTGCGTGACCACAAATCTACACTTATAGTGCTGCCCTGCTCGCCACTTCTCTCACTCCGCACGCCGTGATTCTCTCTGCGTGGAGGGCGGGGTCGTAATATTCGTGAAAAAATTCTTGGGCCACGACAGCGGCCTTCACTTGAGCCGTCGCAAGGTTGATTCATCAAATGGCAGATCGCAGCGAAACAGAGCAACCATCGCTGTGGCGCACCCTGTAAACAAGAGCTTTGCTCCTTTTGAGGAGGACCAGTCCAATCGCAAGATTCTCTTCAGCCAAAGACTGCAGGATCGAGATCGGAGAAGAATTCGCGGTGAAGCGCCCGTGCTGCCTCGGGCAGATCCTGCGAATTCACGACCACGCCAAGATTGAGTCTTGATGCACCCTGCGAAATCATGCGCACGTTGATGCGCTTCAGCGCATCAAAGACGCGGGCTGCGACACCCGGGGTATGGCGGATGTTTTCGCCTACTGCGCATAGAATGGCTTGCTCACCTTCGAGCGAGACTTCCGTGAAAGGAGCTAGTGCCAAACAGATTTCTGAGAGACGCGCGTCATTATCGATCGTCAGAGACACGCTCACCTCGGAGGTCGATACCATATCGATTGCGGTTTCGTACCGATCGAAGACTTCGAAGATTCGCCGGAGAAACCCGTGAGCCATTAGCATTCGATTAGAACGGATGTTGATAACGGTGACTCCGCGCTTGCACGCCACCGATTTGAGGACGTTTGCACAGGGAACCGGGTCGGCAACAATCATGGTACCCGTTGCGTCTGGTCTGCGCGAATTGAGGATGCGGACCGGAATGTTTTTCTCCCTCGCCGGACCAATTGTTGCGGGGTGCAGGACCTTTGCTCCGAAATAGGCCAATTCGGCGGCCTCATCGAACGAAATTGTCCGAACCGGACGCGCGTCGGATACGAGATTCGGATCGCAGGTGAGCAGCCCGTCCACGTCCGTCCAGATCTGGATTTCCTCAGCATCGATTGCTGCGCCCACGAGCGACGCGCTGAAATCCGATCCGCCTCGTCCCAAGGTCGTCGGAGTGCCATCGCGGGTCGCGCCGATGAAACCGCCCAGCACGGCCACGCATCCGCCCGGGAGCCCCTGAATCGCCGCCGAGATCTTCGAATACGTCTCCGGAATAACGGGCGCGGCGTGTGTAAAATTCGAATCGGTGACAATCACGCGCTGTGAGTCGACCTGCGTGGCAGGAATGCCCTGATTTCGAAAGGCGAGTGCCACAACGTGACTGGAGAGCAGCTCGCCATAACTCGCAATAGAGTCGCGCAGCCGCGGAGTCAGCTCTCCCCGCGATCCAAGACCTTTTGCCGATTCGCGAAGCGCCCTAAAATACCGTTCAAGATTGCTTTCGAGTTCTGGTTGGTCGCCCGGCGCCACGAGCGAAAAAGCTTCATGGGCGTGAAACTGTTCGAGCGATTGAATGCGGTCCATTGCTTCCGCTTGATTTCCTCTGGCTGCGTCCTCCGCAATGGCCAGCAGGGCGTTCGTGGTCTTCCCCATTGCGGAGACTACCACGACCGGACCAAGATGGAGTCGTGCCTTCACGATCTCAGCGGCGCGGAGGATCGCCGCTGAGGATTCCAGTGAAGTGCCTCCGAATTTGGTCACAATCATCGTGAAGACCTCTGCGAGAGTTCGCCATCGGCATCCAGTTTCGTTGTTGCCGCTCGACTCGATGTCCACAACCTGGGATATGTTAATTCAAGCAAGCTAGTTTTGTACGGGATGCTCTGACCCAATTCTCCGAGTTCAATCCCGCACATTCTAATGCTTTTTGGTTCAGCTCCCGGCTGGCACAGAACATCACCAGCGGAAGAGACAACAGCTTGGCAATAGCGGACCAGCGGGCTGTCTGCTTTTGCTTCCACATTGGCGTGCGCGCTGTCATGCAACACCTCTGTCCAACGTGAGAGGGAAGCTACACTCGGACGCCCGCTGTGTAAAGTCCGCGCTCCCTCCATCGCTTGTCCACTTCCGCGCCCTAGAACGATTTTCCGCCGCCGGCCCACTGGCAAATCGCAGAGTCTGGCGGCGATTAAAAGGCAAAGTTTCGACGGAAGGTACAGATCCTTATCGGAGAGCTTCAACGACTGGCCTTGCGACAGTCTTGACAGATGAACCTTGAGGCTTTGGCCGACTACAAAATCGTCTACAGCGTTGTAGACGAAAAACCAGAAGTCACGTGGAAGTGCTTGAAAAGATTAGTCGGGGCGAAAGGATTTGAACCTTCGACCTCCTGGTCCCGAACCAGTGGACAAAATCACATAAGTCGCTGTCCTGGCGTCACTTATTGGTTTTCGGGCCGCTCTCTGATGGACAAGTCGGGCAAGTCATTGCCGAACGCTCGCAAGAATCCTGGAAGAATCGATTCGCAACCCGCTTGCCCTTACAGCCCTTCGGCTAACAGTTGCGGCGCTGGTCTTTAATACCATGTGCGACGATTTGCTATCGTGTTGATTGTTGATTTTCCACTCTAGTGCGGCGCGATCTGTCTGCCTGCCCGACTACTACCGTCTGCTATGGTCTTCGAAAATAGGGCACAGTGTTTAGCGAAGTAATTCTTTCTGGAAATCGAGGCCAGGGTAGATCACCCCGCCCACCATCGACAATGGCCAAAGGGCCTGCGAGCCGACAAGATTTCCTTTTGCATACGCTACCCTCGCTTATACATTTTCATCGTTCGTTGTGGTCTCTCGGATTTTTAGGTGATCGGTGCGGCCACCTCAGCTCGGGAACTCTCCTCCGACTCGTGGATCCAGAGAACGGGACCGGTTGAAAGTGTTGTACGAGGTAAAGCAGAAGCATCTGACGCAGGTAGCGGCAGCCGAACGGCTTAAAGTAAGCGACCGCCAGGTGCGGCGGATGCTGCTCCGTCTTCGCGAACGAGGAGATCATTCCGTGGTTCACGGACTGCGCGGCCGGCCATCGAACCGCAAGCCGTCATTACCACAGGCGGATGCGGCCGCTGAGGCCGCCGGAGGCGAGCCAGCGGCCATCGTGGCTGTAGGCGATGGCGTAGAGATCGCCGAAGCGATCCACGTCGAAGCGGTCGAGCACAACCTGCTTGTTCACATCCCAAAACGTAACAAAGGAGTTCCCACGGGGATTCGAGGGCCATTCGGCGCCGGCAAGGACTGCTCCATCTGGTTTAAAGGCAAGCATGTGGATGTTCCCGCGATATTTTTCAAAGGCGGATACCGCACTCATGATTTCAAGATCCCAAACACGAATACCGCCATAATGGGATGCTTTGGACTGATGGTTGCGGGAGGCACCCGAGGCGAGGAACTTGCCATCGGGGCTGAAAGCGAGGGATTCCACGCGCGCATTTACTTCCGGGAGAGAGCGGACCAGCTTTCCCGTTTGCGGATCCCCGAGGCGCACGGACCCGTCGTCCGAGGCGGATGCGAGAAGGCGGCCATCGGGACTGAAGGCAACAGCGTTTACCTTGTCAGTGTGCCCGGAGAGCTTCTGGAGCGGGTTGCCGGAGTGGACGTCCCAAAGGATGACAGAGGTGTCCCAGCTGGAGGAGGCGAGAGTTAGACCGTCGGGACTGAAAGTGACACACGTTACGCCGCCGATGTGTCCGGAAAGAGTGCGAATTTCGTTTCCGGTGGAGGTGTCCCAGAGCTTGATGGTTTTGTCGAGGCTGCCTGAAGCGAGGATTTTGCCATCAGGGCTGAACGCAAGACTTTTAACAATTTGGAGGTGCCCGCTCATTGTACGAAGCACCTCGTTCCTGGAAACGTCGAAGAGGTGGATTTGCTTGTCGCCGGTTCCGGCAGCGAGCCATTGGGAGGTGGGACTAAAAGCCAACGAGAAAACGGCGCCGAAGTTGCCGCTCAATTCCAAGCGAGGAGCGGACAGCGGAGGAGGAGCAGGACGGGGCGGAGGTGGAGGAAGACCGCAAGCGGACCAAAGGACCACAAGAATGCCAACCGATCCCAGGGTGATGAGAGCCTGAGACCAAAAGGGGAAACGACTGAATCTTTCGAATGGCCTTGCTGTGAGACTCATACAAGCTCCTCCTGGTCAAGGATCCACATGCGGGGCAAGAGGAAAGGGTGAAGCGGAAGCCAGGGAAGCTGGAGAAATCGCGGCACGGCGCAGAGGAGCGAGGCGGGTAGTTTCCAGGTCGTCGCGATAGAAGAGGTTGTAAGTATCAAAAGGAATCAAGCGACCGTCGGGATGAACGATGTGAATGCAGGATTTCTTGACGGAGCGAACGTCGAAAGCGTGGGCGTCGAGAAATTGGACGATGAGCACTCGGAAAATATTTTTGTAGGTTAACTCGGGAGGAGCGTCCACGCGCGGGAGGCAGCAGAGCAGATCGCGGAGGGAGGCAGCGCCGGACTCCGGAGAATGATTGGTCGAAAAGACTTTAAACAGACAATCGCGGACTCCCGGCTCTTCTTCATAGACGATGGTGTTGCGCGCGCCGTTGATGAGAACCTGGGGTTCCATGATTCCCGTCAAGGGGACGACCTTGCCGCCGATTTTCAGTGCGTAGGCCATGGCCAAGGAATCGGGATGGCAAGGAACGGGAATCACGTCTTCGGCGCGAAAAACGTTTGTTTGCTCCAAAATTTTTCGGCGAACTTCGGTGAGAGTGAGCCTGTCGGTGGCAGGGTCGAAATTTTCGAGGCGACCGGCGTCCTGGATGGGCTGGAGGGTGACTCCGCGGACGCACGGCTGAGTAAGCGCAAAGTCAATTACTTTGCCGATTTCGGCATCGTTCAGACCCTTCTTCAGGGTCACGACGAGCGTGGTAGAGATCTCGTACTTATTCAGATTTTCGAGGGCGCGCTGGCGCACGCCACGAAGATCCCCTCCACGCAGGTCAAGGAGGGCTTCGCGCTCAAAAGAATCGAACTGCAGGTATATTTCGAAGCCTGATGGATACTCCGCCAGGCGCTTCACAAATTCTTCATCCTGGGCGATGCGAAGACCGTTGGTGTTCACCATCAGGTGGCGGATAGGGCGCGCCTGGGCCATTTTCAAAATGGTGAAAAAATCAGGATGGAGAGTCGGCTCGCCGCCGGAGAGCTGCACAACGTCCGGCATGCCTTCGTTGCGCACAACGGCATCCAACATTTTCTCGATGAGGGCGAGGGGACGGTGTTCGGTGCGCTCGGGACCGCTGCCCGCGTAACACACGGGGCAGCGCAGGTTGCAGGAGTCGGTGAGTTCGACCAAGGTCAGGCAGGAATGCTGTTCGTGTTCGGTGCACAAACCGCAATCGTAGGGACAGCCCCACTTCAACGGGGTGTTGTAAACCTGGGGCATTTCCGGGCGCTTGAGGAAAACTTCGCGGCAGCGGCGGTAGTAGTCGACGTCATCGGCTACGAGGACGCGCTCGGCGCCGTGTTCCGGGCAGCGCTTGAGCAAGAACACCTTGTCGTCCTGAAAGACAATCTTGCCTTCCAGCTTGCGAAAGCAAGTCGAGCAGATGGTGAGCGCGACGTCATAGAACAAATAGGGGCGCACGCGGGCAGTCATGGCTGTTGGCTCCTGGAGCGCAGGATATGCAAGACAAGCGCCACGATCGCCCAGATGATCCCCGCTAGAAACGCAACGATTCCGGCGATCATTCCGCATGCAAACAGCGTGTTTATCGGCTTGCTGGGGCCATTGAAATTGAGCGTGTCGGCAAATCCAAAGCAGGAGCCGCCGGCGAGCAGGGCTCCGCAAGAAATCGTAAGCACAATTGCAACGAGGCGGGATTTCCTGACAGGTGGAGGAGGAGGACCGACAGTGCGGAAGTTTGGCAGTTCGGTCACGAGGTCTCCTCCGATTGCGAAAGAGACGCCGCGGCGGAGGAGGCCGGCGCCATCGCCACGCGGCACCAGCGATGAAGGTCCGGCGAATAATAGAGCAGCATGGCCACGCAAGCCCATTGAATGGAGGACAAGCGCAGAAAAACGCGAACATCGGGCTTTAGGAAATCGATCGCCAGGCGAAACGAGAAATAGCCAACCATGAAGATTTTGAACAGATCGCCGTTGGGAAAGGGTTGGCGAGAGACACTCCACAGAAGAACGGCAAGCGCCAGCACGAAGATGATTTCGTAAATTTGAGTCGGATGGCGCGGGACACCGTCTCCGAAATTGACCGCCCAGGGCAGCGAGGTGGCGGAGCCGACGGTGTGATCTTCCAGACCGGTCAGAAAGCACCCGATACGTCCGATGGCAATTCCGATGCAGAGCGGGATGGCAAACAAGTCGCCAGTTCGTTGGACAACTCCAATCCGTCTTTTGGTCCATTCGACGGCAAGTAATCCGCCGATGAGGGCGCCCACTATGGTCTTGCCACTCATCAGGAACGACGGATCGTTCCAGTTCGCCAACGTCAAGCGTGGATCTTCAAACCAATAGAGCAATTTGCTGCCAAGAACGGCGCCGACGGCGGCAGCAGCAATGACCCACCAGCGGTTGGCATCGGCGATGGCGTCTCCCATTTGTTTGCGAAGCCACACATACACTCTGAACGCCACAACGTATGCGAGGCTTTCAAATACAAGATGCGGATGGAGCCGGACGGACCCGAGGTGAAGATAGAAAGGAAATGACATTACGGGGTGTCTGCACTTGTTGCGCGCCAGGTTACGCCCCGATTCGGAGAGAGTCAACGCACGTGGCAGGTGGCGCAGGTGGCCCGGGCTTCGCATTGTGCTCTGGAATTGCATCGGTCTTCTTCGGCTGGGCAAGAATCCTTCCATTGCGACGGAGGCCGGCTATTGCTGGCAGACTCGGAGTTGGAGTTGTTCGAGGTTGGTGCGGAGTTCGGAAAGGCACCAAGAACCGCCGGCCGAGCGAGACATACGAACCTTCTAATTAACCTTAAGTTCCACTCCGTCAGGGAAAAGCGATCAGCCCCGTCTGTCTCTCTACTTCTCT
>Ga0206978_1185_pt1 | contig 12673 bp, 10 predicted proteins | sample Alteio_BWMinCont_21_FD_153477 | JGI IMG/M metagenome (GOLD analysis project Ga0206978, IMG submission 153477) | Enriched cells from forest soil in Barre Woods Harvard Forest LTER site, Petersham, Massachusetts, United States -... | ecosystem: Environmental > Terrestrial > Soil > Temperate forest >...
CGTCTAACGGAAGCTGCCGAACTCAGACCTGATGTGGCCGTTTTGGATATTGAACAGATCGCCGCAAGAGCAGGAAAACATTTATGGAATGACGAACGGTTATGGATTGCTGCCAGGCAGTATCCTGCGGGCAATTGCATTCCCCTTCTAGCCCGGAACCAAGTAGCACTCATTCGAGCCTTCGGAGGGCTGATGTCGAAGTGCATCGTCCTTGACTTAGATGGAACGCTGTGGGGTGGAGCAATGGGAGAGGATGGACTGACAGGAATAGCGCTCGGTGTCAGCTCCGGTGGCGAAGCGTTCTCCGAGTTTCAAAAATATCTAAAAGGGCTGAGAGAGCGAGGAATAATGCTAGCAGTGTGTTCGAGGAACAATGAGGGTGACGCTAAAGCACCTTTTACTGATCATTCCGAAACAGTCCTAAAGCTAAATGATTTTGCAGTCTTCGTCGCGAACTGGCGCCCGAAGTGTGAAAATATAATACAGATTGCCAGGGCACTCGACATCGGGACAGATAGTATCGTTTTCATAGACGACAATGCCGTTGAACGCGCCGTCGTTCGACGTGAACTTCCCGAAGTGGAGGTTCCAGAACTGCCAGAGGAGGCCGCCCTGTTTCCAGTTGCCATAGACCGGACTTTGGCGTTTGAAGCGATTTCGATTACGACGGAAGACCGGCTCAGGAGTACCCACAACGTTCAGCGATTGCGAAAGGTAGAATGTCAGGATCCACTCATAGGTTTGGAGGAATTCCTTGCAGAACTCAGATTGGAACTGGTTATGCAACCCATTGATCGATCGAGCATCTCTCGTGTAGTGCAACTTCTCGGTAAGACGAATCAATTCAACCTCACATCGAAACGCCTGACGGCAAAGCAGGTTGAAGAGTATTTGTGGGATCGATCCGGCTACACGCAGACCGTCCGATTGAGAGATCGCTATGGAGACTATGGGTTGACAGGAGTTCTGTTAGGTACGACCTCTGGAGCGGACTTCTCTATCGACATCTGGCTCATGAGTTGCCGAATCCTGGGAAGGCGCATTGAGGACGCCATGCTGGTAGAAGCTTGGAATTGGGCCTATTCTCAAGGTTTAGAACGCATTAATGGGGTTTTCCTGCCAACGGCGAAGAACCACCCGGTGTCCAGACTCTATGATCGTTTGGGCTTCACTCTCTTAGCGGAAGACAAAAATGGAGTGAGAAAGTATAGAGCTGAGCTAGACTCGCCTAAGACATTCCCACGCTGGATCTCCGTCAAAGAAGCCTAAGTGGCTCTGTTCATACGCTCGGTCCGCGGGGTGTTGGGCTTGCGCAGCATGTGCGCTGCACGTATTTCATGCGTCGGATCGAGCAGCGATCCAACGGGAAGACGCGCTATAGACACTTTTTGAACTGCCTGATCGTGGTCGATGAGGATCGCAAGATCATCCTCGCGCAACCGACGCGACAAGTTCCGTGGTGCGACTCACGTGCTTTGAGCCATCGCCCTGTTTCCCGAGGACTCCAATAGAGCCAGCCTAAGTCCTATGTTTAAGTGCCTAGGGTCTACGCAACCCGGCCATCATGCAAGGTGGCGACGCGAATGAGAGTTCGGCTCAACAGATTGTTGCGCGATGTTTTCAATGATCCTGGACTGTATATTACGGACGAGCTCTCCACCTCGACGTATGCCGGATGGAATAGCCTGGCCCAAGTCAATCTAATAATGGCCTTGGAGGAAGAGTTCGGCATACAGTTCACGACCGAGGAGGTGACCGCGCTCAATTCCGTAGCAGCAATTAGGGAAGCGCTGAGAATGAGAATATGAACGAACTCGCACCCAAAACCGAGCACCGAAGTGTCGAGTTTCATCATTTTGGAGTTATGGTTCGAGATTTAAGTATTGCTGCGCAATACTACGCCACAAGTTTGGGTTACGAAGCACGCAGCGGAATCATCCACGACCCAGTGCAGGGCGCATTGGTCCAGTTCTTAGCGTTACCTCGAACGCGCCACTACTTGGAATTGATCACTCCTGACAGCTTCCAAAGTGTGTTGACGAACAGCTTGAAGCGCGGAACTGGGCTACATCACATTTGTTTCTCGACAGTTGCTATCGAAGAAAGTGTGCAATCCTTGCGAAATGGCGGCGCTCTGCTGCTGCAGGCACCCGTCGCGGCTTCTGCGTTTCGCAATAGGCGGATAGCTTGGCTGATGGATCGAACTCGCACGCTTCTTGAGCTTGTGGAGCGGGACGGTGCTAGGGAACTCGAACTCAGCTTTCTCACGGGAGTAGGCAACGAGGCTGGTGGGAACAACTCGGTATGATGACCCTATGCCGTAACGACTCGCTTATGATGGATCGTCTCGAGATTTCAAACGTGGCATCTCTCCCGAATTTCTTAAAAATAACGGTAAAGATAAAGTATTACACTATATACTCACACCGAAACAAGCAAGCGAGATTATGCAGAATTCGGGATGTAGTACGAACATAAAGGCGGATGAGAAGATAAAGAATGGGGCGATTTTTCTCAATATGCGCATAGACTAGAACGCTGCCTGGAGGGTTACTTCCAGGATCAGTTCGCCGCTGTACGAGGGACTGGGGCAGCGTTAAGAAGCGAGACCACGCAATGAATACGTCGAATTTGTTTCAAGATCCCGATCGGATAGAGCTAATTAGAAGACTGATCGATGCCGAACAGCATGATTCGCAGGTTATTCCGAGCATTTCTCTGACGAAGCCGCAATTGAGAAGCAGGGAAATGCCATTGTCCATTGCACAGCATCACCTATGGGAGCTGGAGCAGACAGCACCGGGCAACCCGCTCCTCAATACGACATTCCTGGCGCGAGTTGAGGGTGACCTGGACATTATCGCACTAGAGCGGGGGCTAAAAGACGTGGTAGGTCAACACGAGATACTGCGGACACGGTTTATCGAGAGAGAGGGACGACCGTGGCAGGTTGTAGAGTGTCATATGAATGTGTCCCCGATTCTGGTGGATCTCAGCTACTTCTCTCTCGCCGACCAAGAGATGGAACTGCAAAGGCTGCAGCATGAACAGAAACGTCTGCCGTTCGATTTGATCAGCGGGCCGCTGCTTCGCGTAAGAGTCGTGCAGCTACGGCGACAAGAGTTCGTTGTCCTGTTCGCGGCACATGCAATCGTTTGCGACGCATCTTCGGCTGACATATTGTTGAGGGAGCTGGCGAACTCTTACGAAAGTTGCGGTCGAAATCGAGAACAAGATCCGAATAGGCTGAGAATTCAGTATGGCGATTTCGCAGCATGGCAGCGGAAATCGTTGGGTGACACAGAGGTCGATCGACAACTGTGCGCGTGGCGAGGAGAACTCAGAGATGGCCATCTGTTTGAACTGCCTAAGGATGATGCGATGCCTAAGGCGTCGCACTGCGACGCAGATACGGTGTCAGCGGAGCTTTCTCCAGAAGGGGATATTGCTTTGCGGAGGCTAGCTCAACGTGAAAACGTTACTTTGTTTATGGTTCTGCTTGCGGGATTTCTAGTTTTCGTGCACCGAACCACAAAGCAGGATGACATCATCCTGACTTCGCCGGCTGCAAACCGTATACATGCAGCAACGGAGGTGCTGATCGGGCCATTTGCCAACAAGTTAGTGCTGCGAACTGATTGCTCAGGAAATCCGACATTCCGAGAGCTGCTCGGGCGCGTGCGCGAGGCGCATCTGGCAGCACATGCACACTGCGACGTGCCATTCGAAATGCTAGTCGCCGACGCGGAGTCGCGCGGATACGAACCACATAGTCCGTTGTTTCAGGTCCTGTTTTCGTTGCGCAACAGCCCGAAGGGAACTCTAAAACTTGGAGCGTCGCATATCCGGGAAGTGGAGTTCGTTCGGGCACTGACGGAATTCGGCCTTGAGTGTCACGTAGTCGACGGCGGGACACAACTAATGGTGCAGATGGTTTTTAATACGGAGCTATATCGCAAAGGCTCGGTTGATCGCTTCTTGCATCACTATGTTTCGGTTTTGAAGGCCACAATCGCAAATCCTGAGCAGAGAATATCTTTGACGTTGGCGCAAGCGGAGGTTTCTCAAATATGGGGTGATTTGTTGCACGTAAAGTGCGTTGGGATCGATGAAGATTTTTTTCAGCTGGGCGGACACTCATTGCTTGTGACGCAAATGCTTTCGCGCGTACGGGATAGGATTGGTGTTGATGTCCCCGTTTGGAAAGTACTCGAATCGCCAACGATATCTGCAGTGGCTGAAAATATCGAGCTTGCACAGAGGAGTGTTCAGCTTAGATCGCGCCCTGGCATCACCCGCAGATCGAAGTTGTAGCCGTCCTTCCCTGCGGCGAGGCAACATTGCGCATTGTGCGTTTAAATTTTCATCGGGTTTGTTCTGGCGTAGGCACGGACTGGTTTTCCAGCAATGTCGCGACGTAAAAAGGAGCGGTGAGTCGCGTGATTTGTCGACGTAGTGTGTTGGTTTGGTTTTGCGAAGGCACTGCGAAGGCTTGTTGACAAAGGAAAACGAAGCATGGTTAACTGCCTGTCGATCGCCGTTGGCGTGACACGTGATCTAGCTCCTTCGCCTTCCAGCCTTTTGTGGCGGCAGCTTACCTGCCCCAATCAGCCTATTTCTGAGATATGTCGGAGCCGTGTTTCTTTCCCTGAGGTGGATGACCACAATTCATTGACATCGAACGACTATTGCATTCTTTGACGGATCGATTGATCGGAATATCCATTTAGCTACGGATTTCCTTCGGCGAAACGATAGGAATGACGACATGTCTCGATAAATAACAAGAGCCAAAGTCTCGAGGGAATCTCTGCTGCAAATCGCCAAATCCTCGGCCGACCGGACGGAATTAAAAGTTCGCGATTCAGAGTCAGCACACATACAGGACCAGGTGAAATGGCTGGATATCAATCGATAGACTACCTAGGAAATGCTCTGCTCAGGTGGCGAGGACAGCTGGAAACCGTTGTCATTTCCATGGAACACGAGATGAAAAAAGAGCTTGTTCAGCGTCGCGTAGGTTTGCTGCTGTTCCTCTATAAGGAGAAGGTTGTTTGTGAAGCGGTAATCGGAGAACTGGAGGACTTGAGAGCTGCTGAGCACCTCGAAAGTGAACGCGGATGAAACCTAAGAATGTTAGCGTAGTATCCTGGGGCGGCCTTGGAGACGCTTTGTTGGCCACGCCGGGGTTCCGGGCAATGAAAGAACGCTGGCCGGAATTGCGTCTTACTGTGTATTGCAAGAGCTGGTTGCACTACGAGTTGTACTTGCACAATCCTCATATCGACAGTTTGAGAGGACCTGGGATTGTCAGCCGTGCCCGCCAAACTCTTGCAAAGGCACTTCGCATACCGCTGATCGAACCGAACTACGGCTCCTTGCATCCCAGTTTAATCTACTCAAAATCCGCCTCGGAAATCATTGCCGAAATGTTCGGATTAGAACTCAAGCAAAAAGATTTGGTCATATCTCTCACGCACGATGAGGAAGAAAGCGCCAAGCGCATTTTGGAGCACTACCAGATTCCCGTGGCGATTCATGTTGGCGCTGATTTTTCGCCGAATAAGCATTGGCCTGTTCAATCGTGGGAAGCGCTAGTATTACGCAACCCGAGATACACATTTCTGCAGATAGGGCGGCCATCTGATCAAAAAGTGACAGGCACAGTTGATCTAAGAGGCAAGACTTCTCTAAGGTGCTCACTCGCAGTTGTGAAGTATGCGAAGAGCTTCGTTGGTGTCGACTCCGTTTTTGCACACGCAACCAACGCGTTCGGCACACCTGGCGTGGTGCTCTTCGGCCCGTCGAGTCCCGTTATTTGGGGCCACCCCAATAACTGCAACCTCTTCTTAAGTCTACGGTGCGCCCCATGCATAGATATTCTTGGTGAGCACCCCTGTCCTTACAGCACACAGTGCCTGAAAGGCATCGTTGTAGAAGCCGTTGAGCAATCCCTGAACCAACAGCTAAGGCAGCAAGTCTGACCTTCCCATGGAAAACGGACTCTTCAAATTGATTGCAGCGCGCCAGCAATGAATCCGCCGGACGGTTAGGTCTAAACTTGCTCATGAGATCGACGTTAGTTGTATGGAGCTCGCACCGAGAGGCCCTGTAGCTCGTGGTGACCTTGGTTTGCCAGCTGAACGGTCTCGGGATTGTAACTCATTGTTGGTTGAAGGCCAGCCTTAGGCTTGCTGGCTTGCTAACAGCTGTGGAACAAGAAGCTCACAAGGACCTACTCCCAGTACGCCGACTTGGAATGGTTCCTCGTGTAAGATCCCGGCTTGAGTCTAGGTGAGAAATTGAAAGCCGAAAGGTGTCGTGAAAACAACGTCACTATATAGAGTAACAAATACTTCCAATAAAGGAGCTGCAAATGACCAATCCTTTTGAGAGGGACGATATAACGTATCTAGTTCTAATTAACGGTGAAGGGCAGTATTCAATATGGCCTTCCTATGTGGATGTTCCGGCGGGGTGGTCAACCGCTCGTGACGCGGATGCTCGCAAGACCTCACTGGACTATATTGAAAAACTCTGGACGGACATGCGGCCCAATAGTTTGGTCGCAAAGAGCAGCGAATAGGTATATGCGTGCTTTTTGAAGAAGCCAGGCCAACCTTCGAAGCCGCCTTGCCTTTCGCGTTCGTGGAGTGTGTGTCCGGTATCGGATGGAGCGGTGCAGAATGCGAGCCTGAAGACGAAGAACTATCCAGACTTCAAGCAGAGGTACGGTTGACACCTCCAATGAGACAGTATCGAAGGTCAGGTGCGCCTGATGGATTGAGGAACTGGGACTGGCAGGCAAGAGTCCAGCGGACTAGATTGCAGTCGCTTGAACGGCAGTTCGGAGGCAAGAGATGACAGCTGATCTGAGATCGAAGTTTGAATCCGACGGAGCCGTCATGCTCCGAGGAATCCTTTCGCACGAGCATATCGATATGTTCGCGAAGCAGTCGGATCTGTTTCGCATTCGCTATTCAGATGTTCAGAAAGGCCTCGAAGGATGTCCGGCGCGGGCTTCGAGCGGGGTCCTTGCCGCTTGGGCGGAGCTTCTCGAGGCTAAAGATTGGGTATTGAATGTACAGCTTGCACCCAAGGTTCATCAAGCCCTTGAGGATATTCTAGAGGATGAACCCGTTGGACGCTGGTCGCATTTTGTCTTTCAATCCCCCGGAACCCTTCCTCAGTTTCGAGATTCCGCCGAGACAGCGCATGTTCACAATTTGGGTCTCGACTCTGATCCGCGAGGAAAAGTAATAATTGGCTGGACGCCCGTGGACGATGTGTCCCCTGACGCCGGCCCCATGTGGATTGTTCCAGGGAGTCACAAAAGGTTTTCCCAATTCTCCGATGAGCTCTTTGCGGCAAACCCGGTCCTGCTTAACGAACTTCAGGAAATGTGGAGGCAAGGCGCGCCCGCAGAACAATGGCAAGCATGGACTCTGCGTTGCGAGGATCGCTCCAAACCAATATTTAGTCAGTTCTTATCGCTCAGCGGGAACGCGCGGCAGCCCGTACTGCTGAAGAAGGGCGACTTACTTTTATTTTCTCCCGCTCTCTTGCATGGGACGTGTATTGCCCGGAGCCCTGAAATTCCACGTCGCGCCATCATTTCGCAGTACCAAGCGGCAAACTGTCAGCTTTGGGAGATCGGGGATGGAGCAGGCCAGCACAAGAATGCAAATGGCCCCGGTTATTACAAGTTTAAAGAGTGGGAAAAAACATCTCATGGACTAACTGATCCCACTTCTCGGTATAGGCATTACTCTTCAATGAAAGGGTATTTACACTGAGGCCCTTTCCCCCGAGAGAATATACATTGATGGCAGAATCTCGGACAGAGCCCGCAGGTTGCTGCAGTGATTCCAACCAAGAATTTGTCCCAATAGACCCAACGGGTTGAATAGTTGATTGGCGCAATGGTTTACGATTGTTTGGTTCCTAATCCAACGGGTTGAACGAGAGTCCGACGAACCCGCACCGCAATCGAGGCAGGCGGATTCTTGCGGGATTCTGGCAATATGTTTTACGCGGCCATCGGCCATCCCGGACTGGTTATTCTTAGCCCCAAAAGGAGTTGCGGATGCGCGAGCAAGATGCTTTTTTTCTCGGTGCAAACGTGCAGGTGGAACCGCTTGTCGACCAGTGGTATGCATGGCCACATTTAATCGCTCCGGCCACCGCTGCGCGAAATCTTTCTGAGAGGCATCTAAAGCTAATGGATTCTTATATCGCGTCTCCACAGATTCACGCGGCCGCGGTGAAGAACCCCAAAATGCGAGGTGGCCCGTTCATCGATTACGAGGGACGCCGGGTCGAGGAAATCAAGCGCTTAAGCGCGCAAACGAAGAACAAAAGAATGCCATTGTTGGAATTGTCTTCGGCCTTAGAGAAACTTGACGGCATGCTAAGGGCTAGTGCCAAGGGATATTCTCTCGAACCGCTGTATGAGAAAGTTCCTGAAACGCTTAGGGGTTATGTGGAGCTTGGCTACGATCTAAATAATCATCCGTCGTTCCGCCTTGTAGAGCCCCTACTCTATGGCAGCCCATACTACGATCGCACTGCTCAGAGTGTGATGCTGTCGCTCATCAAGGGCGACGACAGGCCGTTCGTCCTGAGCACTCCGAGATTGGAATCGGAAAACTCTCTGCATCTTCGGATTCCGTTTGATTCTCCGATTATCGAAAGGTTGTTTCAGCTTAAGACCGATCCACTCACTTGGGATGAAATAATAGATATGCTGGACCAGGCAACAGTGGACGATTCGCTTGTGCGCTCTTTGCTCACGACGACTCCACCACCAGTTCACTCCCGCTACAGCGGCAAGGGAGTACTATGGAGATACTTCGGTCATGCCTGTATTTTGATACAAACAGCGGGTACAACTCTGCTTTTTGATCCTGTCCTGAGCTATACCTATGAGGCTGCCGTCTCTCGATACACATATGAGGATCTGCCCGCGGTTATCGATTACGTCGTGATTACCCATAACCATCAGGATCACATTCTATTGGAGACGTTGTTGCAGCTGCGGCACAAGGTCCGCAATATCATAGTCCCTCCAGCTTCCGGTGGCACGTTACACGACCCGTCGATAAAATTAATTCTTAGTAATATCGGCTTTAAGAATGTCTTGGAGCTTGGGGAGATGGAATCGGTGAGCTTTGAGGGAGGCACGGTCACGGCCTTACCGTTCTTTGGAGAACACTGTGACCTCACAATTCGTAGTAAGGCCGCTTATCTTGTGAGGCTTGGCACGAGATCCCTACTCTTTGCAGCGGATTCGTGCAATATAGAGCCCCGCCTGTACGAGAATATCCAACGGCAAATAGGCGATGTAGATGCGCTTTTCTTAGGCATGGAATGCGACGGAGCCCCCTTGAGTTGGCTTTACGGTCCCTTGTTGACGCAAACTCTTGAGCGCTCAATGGACCAATCCAGACGTTTGTCTGGATGTAACTACGAGCAGGCAGTTGACATGGTTGAGCGATTTAGGTGTAACTCGGTGTTTGTATATGCCATGGGCCAGGAACCGTGGCTAAACTACGTAATGAGCATCAAATATACTGAACAATCCAGGCCTATCGTTGAATCAGACAAATTGCTGCGGGAGTGTAGATTACGCGGAATATTTGCAGAACGCCTGTTTGGAGAACGAGAAATCTTTCTTGAGTAAGACGTTCAGGATTACTTCTACCGGGAAGTGGTTTGGTTTCAACACTCCCGATCCCAATTTGATACGGCATCTCGCCACGGCTCTATTGTTTGTGACAAATGACGTGAGCGCAAACCCAGTGAAATAGCACTCCACCGACCGATTGCTCAGACTCGGTGACATGGAACACGAGTTGGGTTGTATATGAACGACGATCTAGATAGTCTTCAGCAGGTCCGTCCAACCTCACGCAACGGGTCACCAAGCTCCGGTTGGAGCTATGCCTGGAAACTGCTACACCCCTACCGCGGGTTGCTGGCCCTGGGTGTGTCGCTAATACTAATAACCCGCATCGCTGGTCTTGTAGCGCCGGCTTCAAGTAGATATTGGATCGATCGCGTCATCAATCAACGTGATGAAAGATGGTTGGTACCGCTCTTGCTCGTGTGTGCATTCGCAGTGCTAGTTCAGGCTGTCGCTTCGTTTGCTTTGAAGGAGTTATTTGATCGCGCTGCAGGAAGACTAGCTCACCAGGTTAAGAGCGAAGTGCAAGTTCATTTGGGGCGCTTGCCTGTGAGTTTCCACGATCGCGCAAACGCCGGAGCTCTGACGTCGCGGGTAATGGACGACGCTAGGAAGATAGAGGCGTTACTAAGTCCGGGGCCAGTCGACCTCGTCGGGGGTCTGCTGAGCTGTGTGTTTGCATTCGTTTTCATGTTTCGTATCAACAAGGGCATGGCCTCAATATGTCTGGCATTCGTCATCGGGCTGGTCGTTCTGGGGTATGAGTTCGTTACCAGGATTTCTCCGCTTTTTCACAAACGCTGGGAGGCTACTGCCGAGGTCACCGGAAGGCTTATGCAGACTCTGAGTGGCACGAGGACAATTAAGATCTATCAAGCCGAGCATAGGGAAGCCGCGGCATTTGCCCGCGGCCTGCAGCGCATCCTTCAAAGCATGTACCGAGCCACTCACGGCATGAGTGCCCTTGAAGCTTGCTCGCTAGTATTGATAGGCGGGACTTCTACTCTCGTCATGTTCATTGGAGCCCGTCGAGTACTTACTGGGGCAATGACCGTTGGCGATCTCGTTACCTTTAGTTTGCTCCAGTCGTATCTGGTTCTTCCCGCCCATCAAATAGTGCTGATGGTTCCAAAGTTCAGTGAAACATTTGTCGGGCTGAAACGTATCCAAGAGATTCTTAACGTTCAACCCGAAGACCTCGATCCGAGAAGGCATCAAGTGTGCGGACAGATAAGAGGCGACATTGTTTTCGATGACGTCAGTTTTAGCTACGAAACGGGAGTGCCAAGGCTCGAGCATGTTTCGTTTGAAGCGAGACAAGGGACTATAACCGCTCTCGTGGGATCCTCTGGATCAGGGAAATCGACGATCGCCAACTTAATTTCCACATTTTATAATCCGACCTCCGGAACTATTTATGTCGACGGGATCGATCTATCCACGATTCGTCTCGATAGTTTTCGACGCACCCTAGGTGTTGTGACTCAAGACACGTTTCTCTTTGACGACAGCATACGTCGAAATATCCTTTTCTCTCGACCAGGAGCGAGTGAAAGAGAATTTGTAGATGCCTGTCGGACTGCTTGCGTGGATGAGTTCGCTGAGCAGCTTGGGGACGGGTACGATACGATAATAGGCGAGAGAGGAATTAGGCTCTCTGGTGGACAGCGGCAACGGCTCTCTATCGCGCGGGCGCTCTTGGCAGATCCCCGCATTCTGATCTTCGATGAGGCCACATCAAACCTCGATTCAGAATCCGAGAAATTAATTCGAAAGGCATTCAGCCTTACGGTTCAAGGCCGAACGGCATTTATTATCGCGCATCGCTTGTCGACGGTTCGGGCTGCCGATCAAATTCTGGTTGTAGAGAAAGGCAAAATCGTAGAGCGCGGCAGCCACGAGCACCTAATTGAACAGGCCGGCCGCTATCGTCAACTCTATTCCAGTCAGAATCAGGTTGAAATGAACCGCCTTCGCGATACAACGAGATTGGTCGTTGAATCTTAGATTCAACCAAGGAAGTGTCGAGCGTACCTTCGCCCCATGGCGTTATGAAATGGTAGTGGTGGACACTTAAAGAAAGCTCGTAGGTCCATTTTAGGCGCTTTGTAAGAAGTATTTCGATTAGAAGAAGTATGTCCCGATGAATCCTTGTCTTTGATTACCCTGTCCGCCGCTTTCAAAACGCCGCGATATTTTATATTTGACTGGTAGCGACCAAATAGGCGAAGAAACACCCTGAGGGCTCACAGTATTATGCCGGTTTTGGGTACGGATCGTCTTGAGGGTGTTCTGCGACAGCCCGTAGCAATGACTCTCGTCGGGATATGCACAGCGAGGAACCGGAACACAGCCTAGTTGAACTGATTTTTCCGATCGCGGAGGCGGAGCGATGGAATCTACCGAGCGCTTGCCTGCTTCGTACGCGCAGAACCGACTCTGGTTCATCGACCGGTTGGGCGGAACGAGCCCAGAATACAACATGCCAGTAGCCTTGCGGCTGCGGGGCGACTTGGATCGGAATGCCCTGGTTAGGGCGATCAATGCGATCGTTGAACGCCACGAAAGTCTGCGGACACATTTTGCGGAAGTAGAGGGAGAGCCCGTACAGGTGATCGAACAAGAGTTGAGAGTGGAAGTCCCACTCGAAGATCTAAGTGGTTTGGGGCAGGGCGTGGCTGAAGAGCGTGTCGTGAGTGCGGTGCAGAAAGAATGGGAGCAGGCATTTGATCTCGATCGAGGCCCTTTGTTGCGACTAAAGCTTTTGAGATTAGGCGAGCGAGAGCACGTGCTGCTGCGGACGATGCACCACATCGTGAGTGACGGATGGTCTGAGGGGATATTCAATAGGGAATTTATAATTCTATATGAGGCCTTTCGAGGGGGAAGCGAAAACCCGCTTGAGTCGCTGGCAGTGCAGTATGGGGATTTCGCTGTATGGCAGCGGAAATGGTTGGAAGGGGCGGCGCTCGATGAAGGACTGCGATA
>Ga0206978_1186_pt1 | contig 12625 bp, 11 predicted proteins | sample Alteio_BWMinCont_21_FD_153477 | JGI IMG/M metagenome (GOLD analysis project Ga0206978, IMG submission 153477) | Enriched cells from forest soil in Barre Woods Harvard Forest LTER site, Petersham, Massachusetts, United States -... | ecosystem: Environmental > Terrestrial > Soil > Temperate forest >...
GGATTGAAACTATAACCTTTTCAACTCCTTACAACTTATCACAACCTCTACAACCTATTCTTTCTTAAATATCTGCCCCGCTTTGCGTTGTTCGGGAGAAAGGCCAAGCCATGCTTTATAGGAGGTGTTGAGATAGGAGAGCAGGTTAAAATCCTTGCTGTTATAAACTTTAATTTGGGGGGTGTATAAAAGTAAAAAGCTGTCGAGGTCGGCTTCAAGGTCTTCATTTAACTTTACCGAGCTTTGCTGCAGGTTGTTTAAGGTTGACTGTATTTGAGCAGCGCCTTTGGGGTCATTCAATAATTCGCCCAGGGTATTATCGGTAGTGTTTAATTTGTTGCTGGCTTTATTAAGATTATTGGTTAATATCGTAGCATTGGTAGCCGCTTGCTGTAATTGCGTAACTGCGCCCTTTATCCTGTTAAAGGTTGCCGTATCGGTAAGCAATTTATCGGCGAAGCCGCCTTTTGTGTTCATTTTGTTGCTAAACTGGTTAAGGCTGTTCGCCAAACGGGCAGCGCTTGATGTAGAAGCTTCTAAATTACGCATCGAGTTGCGTAACTGAACACCCATGGTACTATCCGCCAATAACGCGCCTACGGTGCCTTTTCCCTGTAATATTTTATGGCTCAACAGTTTAAAATCAGTAGTAATGGCCAGCAGGTTCTGGTTATTTTGCTGCAGGGTTTTTATCATATCATCCGTTGAGGGAAGTTTTTCGGCCTGCAAAACAGCGCCGTCCTCTACAACAGGTGAACGCGGACTTCCGCCATCTATAACAATGAGCTTATTCCCGATCAATCCGTCTGAACCGATGCGTACACCTGAATTCTGATGAATATATTGCCGGGTGGCCTCATCAATTCTCATAATTACATCCACCTGGGATATACCTACAAATTTTATGCTGCTGATAGTGCCTACCTTCACCCCCGAGAACCAAACATCATTGCCCTTTTTTAACCCGGCAACGTCATCAAATACCGCGCTGATATGAATGCTTTTTTCAAAGCTTTTTTGCTGGCCGCCAAGCGTTAAAATGCCAAGTATAAATATTACGAGGCCGAGCGACAAAAATACGCCAACCGTTATTGCTTTTCTATTTTCTGCTGTAGCCATAATAAATGGTATAATATCTATTGTGTAAAATTGTAATCAAAAAAGGGTTTTACCCGTTTATCGTTAGTATCAAATACTTCTTCAAAAGTTCCTACCCGCTGAAATTTTCCGTCGATCAGCATGGCTATGCGGTCGCCGGTCGTTTTGGCACAAGTAAGGTCATGCGTAATAATAATAGATGAGGTATGGTACCGTTGCTGCACCTCATTTATCAGGTCGTTGATCTCGGTACATGTAATTGGGTCAAGGCCCGCTGTAGGCTCGTCATAAAGCATGATCTCCGGGTTCAGTATAAGTGTACGCGCAATCCCGATCCGTTTGCGCTGGCCGCCGGAAAGTTCCGCAGGCATCTGGTTTATTGTTTGCGAAAGCCCCACTGCATCGAGTACTGTTTCAACCGCAGTATCAATTTCCTTCCGGGATATATTTGTCCGGTTTCGCACCAGGGGGAACTCCAGGTTTTTACGCACGGTCATGCTGTCATACAAGGCGCTGCTTTGAAATGAAAATCCCATCTTGATGCGCAGTTCCCTCAACTGCTTCTCGGTCAAACAACATACATCATTGCCCAACACTTCAATGGTCCCTTTATCAGGTTTAAGGAGGCCCGATATAAGTTTTATTAGCACAGATTTACCCGATCCGGAACGGCCCAGCACCACCAGGTTTTCACCCTGGTGCAGGTCAAGGTCAATTCCGCGCAGTACCGCGAAATCTTCAAAAGATTTTTCCAATCCCCTGATGCTGATCACGGTTTTATCATAATCAATAAGTGCTTTTGCCTTTTCCATAATTCAAACCCTGCGATCAGCGAAAGTTACTGGTTATTTGTACAATAATAATTTCCTCGATAAACACCAGGAACATAGCGGTTACTACTGCGCCATTCGCCGCCTTCCCAACCCCTTCGGTGCCATCGCTTGAATAATAGCCCTGGTAGCAGCCAACAATGCCAATGGTGAAACCAAATACAATTGATTTTATTAATGATGCCGTAAAATCAAGAAACATAAGGGGTTGGAAAAATTGCTCAACAAACGCCGTATAGCTAATACCTTCGTTGGTAGCCACATTCAAATAGCCGCCCAGCAAACCTATAAATGCTGTATAAGTGGCTAAAATTGGTATGGTTAAAGTAGTTGCCAGCACACGGGTGCACACCAAAAACTTAAAAGGATTGGTACCTGATACCTCCATTGCGTCGATTTGTTCGGTAACCCGCATTGAGCCTAATTCGGCGCCAATGCTTGAGCCAACTTTGCCCGAAGCAATAAGCGCGGTAACCAAAGGCGCAAGCGCGCGCATAATAGCGATGGATACCAATGATGGCAGCCACGAGTTTGCCCCAAAGCTTGCTAGCGACGGGCGTGACTGCTTGGTGAATATAAACCCTACAATAAAACCGGTTACCGATATTAAGGTAAATGAGCGCACGCCAACTTCATAACATTGCCGCACTATTTCTTTAAATTCAAAAGGGGGCACAAACGCTTCCTTAAAAAACTGTATGATAAACAGGTGTATCTTATAAATATCTGTAAAGAAATTTGCAAGGCGCTGTTTAAAAGTAGGGCCTTTCTTTTGTGCAGGGGGTTGTGCGTTATTGCTTACTGTATCCATTAATTACAATAAAGGTATGGCTTATTTAGCATAGTGATATGGTTACTACAAAAAACTCGGTAAGATGTTTACCAAACCGGCTTTTATCCGGTTACATTCGGGTAAGTTGTAAAATTTACCGGTGCAAACCTAAGTTTAATTCGCTCAAATAAATGATTTCAGATGGGAAAATACATCCATGAAATGTAAAATTTGGCGTTAGGTAGCCAAAAGCTCCCTAAATATGTCTTTTGGCCGCCCAAAAACTCGTATGCAATTCGATGATCCTATCGGGCCAAAACAATTCAACGCAATCAATTTAATTTAACATGATCAGCAATTATTCATTTTAATTGTTAAATTCGTATCAACTTATTGCGTTATCTGTACACCTTATACACCTAAAAAAATTATAATGAATAGCAATGTAATGCGCGAAATTACCCCGCTGACTCCAAGCGATTGCTTTACTATTTTTACAAGGGTTAAAAAAGAAATTCGACTTCCCGCTTCACTACCACGATGAGTATGAGCTTAACCTGATCCTGAACGCCAAAGGGGCCAAACGTGTAGTTGGGGGGCATATTGAGGTGATTGATGATCTTGAGCTTGCGCTCATCGGCCCCAACCTATACCATGCCTGGTTTACAAATTTATGCCAGAGCGAAGCAATTATCGAGATCACCATCCAGTTTCATAAAGATCTTTTTGATGAGAAATTTTTAAAACGGAACCAGCTCAGCTTTTTGAAAAGTATGCTGGAGCGTTCACAAAGAGGGATCACATTCGCACCCGAAACCATCTCGGCGCTCAAAGACCGTATACTGGCTTTGGACAAAAAAAGCGGCTTCGATTCCGTGCTTGAACTATTATCCATCCTGCACGACCTTTCCATATCGCGCAACATGAAAACGCTTTCAGACCCCAGCTTTACCAACGAAAAGTTTTTTTATAACAGCCGGCGTATTGAAAAGGTGTTTGAGCACATGAACAATAACTACAACAGGCAGGTAACCCTTGCCGAGGTCGCCCGGATCGCCAATATGCCCGAAGCCTCTTTTAGCCGTTTCATAAAAAAACGCACCGGCAAAACTTTTATAGATAGTTTAAATGAAATAAGGCTCGGCCACGCCTCGAGGATGCTTATTGATTCAACCACCACGGTAGCCGAAATCGCCTATAAATGCGGCTTCAACAACATCTCAAATTTCAACCGGATATTTAAGCGAAAAAAACTTTGCATCCCGAAAGAGTTCAGGGAAACCTATACGGGAAACCGCGTTTTTATTTGAAAATTTGAAAATGTGCTGATTTGAAAATTAAACAACGACTGGTATTTTAATAATAAGTTATGGATAAAAAAGTATTACACTTTTGTCAGCAATAAATCTACTTTAGGCTTGCCATTATAAACGATCTGAACTAAAATTTTCAAATCTTCAAATCGCCACATTTTCAAATTAAAAAGAGATGAAGCTTCACGCTGTAGATATTGCCATCATAGCTTTATACCTTTTAAGCACCATATTTATTGGGTTGTGGTATCGTAAAAAAGGCAAGCCTCAACAAAGAGAGCTATATGCTGGGCGGTAAATCACTGCCCTGGTATAAACTGGGTTTGAGCGATGCTTCTGATATGTTTGACATCAGCGGTACCATGTGGATGGTGAGCCTGTGCTTTGTTTACGGCATGAAAAGTATCTGGATACCCTGGCTGTGGCCGGTATTTAACCAGGTGTTTTTAATGATGTACCTGTCGCGCTGGCTGCGCCGTTCAAACGCTTCAACCGGGGCCGAATGGCTGGCGACAAGGTTCGGCAAAGCGGGGCCAGGGGTAAATGCCTCGCAGGTGATAGTAATTGCATTTGCCTTATTAAGCTGCCTCGGTTTTATGGCCTACGGGTTTATCGGGCTGGGTAAATTCATCGAAATATTTGTGCCATGGGATATGATAAAAAGCTATATCCCCTTTGATGTCGCCCCTCAATACGTGCCGCATGTTTATGGGGTTATTTTCACGCTTTTCGCAATGTTTTATTCCATTTTAGGCGGCATGCACAGCATTGTGGTAGGCGATATGGTAAAATACGGCATCATGACGGTGGCCTGCATCTGGATAGGGTTTATCGCCGCAGGGCAATTAAGCAGCCATCATTTGAACGTGCCGGGCGGTTGGTATAGCCCGTTTTTTGGCATGCATCTTAATTTAAATTGGTCCAATGTTATTACGGAAGTGAACACTAAAATAGCAGGCGACGGCTATTCGCTTTTCGGCCTTTTCGGTCTGTTTTTTATGATGATGGCTTTTAAAGGCTTCTTCGCCGCATTGGCCGGTCCGGCTCCCAACTATGATATGCAGAAAATACTTTCGACCCGCTCCCCGGAAGAGGCCAGTAAAATGAGCGGCTTTGTTAATATCATCTTACTACCCATCCGTTACACGCTTATTATAAGTCTCACGGCACTGGGGTTAATATTTTATCACCAGATGAATTTAAAGGATGCAGCCGGCGCCTTAGATTTTGAACGTATACTGCCGGCTGTTATCAATAATTTTCTACCTGTCGGCCTGGTGGGCTTGTTGCTTGCGGGTCTATTAGGCGCTTTCATGAGCACTTTCAGTGGCACTATGAATGCCGCCCAGGCTTATATTGTTAATGACATTTATATCAAATATATCAACCCTAAAGCATCTGCTGTAAAAACCATCACTATGAATTATATAGTGGGCGTAATAGTTGTCGCCGTTGGGGTAATACTCGGTTTTTTTGTAAAGGATGTTAACAGCGTGCTGCAATGGATAGTATCTGCATTATATGGCGGCTATATTGCTTCGAACGTATTAAAATGGCATTGGTGGCGCTTTAATGCGAACGGCTTTTTCTGGGGGATGCTTACCGGCATCGTAACCGCCATGGTTTTCTCTGTTTTTATTGCAGACGCCAGCCTGCTGTACTGGTTCCCGCTGATGTTCCTGGTTTCGATGGCTGGTTCCATTATCGGCGCTTATGCTTCACCACCAACAGATATGGCCGTATTAAAATCCTTTTACACCAATGTGCGCCCATGGGGCTTTTGGGAGCCGGTTAAACGGGCTGTTTTGATTGATGACCCATCGTTTCAATCGAACAAAAACTTTAAACTGAATATGTTCAACGTGGTAATTGGTACCATCGCGCAGTGCTGCCTCACCATTTTGCCTATGTATTTAATACTGAGCCAAAAAATGCCGCTATTGATCACCGCAGGCATATTGGCAATTATAGTAGTTATCCTGAAAAGGACCTGGTGGAATAAATTGAATGATTATTAGGTCTATGTAGAGGCACAATATTTTGTGTCTCTGACGAAATCACACGCGGAGACGCAAAATATTGCGTCTCTACATTTACGATACCGGAGACGCAAAATATTGCGTCTCTACAATAATGAAAATATGACCATAGAATTTGAAACACGGCTACATCTGCTGGAACAAGAACATAAGGAATTAATAAATAAAAAAAATGCTATTTCAGGTATTGGCAACGGCGTGTTCGATCGTTATAAAAACCCGGTATTAACAGCAGGCCACACGCCGCTTTTTTGGCGATACGACCTTAATCCCCAAACTAACCCATACCTAATGGAGCGCGTTGGCATCAATGCCGCATTTAATGCGGGCGCTATAAAATTGAATGGCAAATATTTAATGATGGCGAGGGTGGAAGGCGCCGACCGGAAATCGTTTTTCGCTGTTGCTGAAAGCCCTGACGGGATCAGCAATTTTACTTTTTGGGAATACCCGGTTAATATGCCGGAAACAAGTGAGCCGGACACCAATGTATATGATATGCGCATAACCGCGCACGAGGACGGCTGGATTTACGGCCTTTTTTGCACCGAAAGGCGCGACCCGGAAGCGCCTGCCTACGATCAGTCAATGGCGGTTGCTGCCTGCGGCATTGCCCGCACGAAGGACCTGATTAAATGGGAACGCCTGCCCGATTTGATCACCAACTCGCCGCAGCAGAGGAACGTGGTTTTACATCCCGAATTTGTGGACGGAAAATATGCCCTGTACACCCGCCCGCAGGATGGTTTTATCAGTGCCGGAAAAGGCGGCGGCATTGGTTTTGGTTTGGCGGAAACGATGGAAAATGCTGTGGTTGATCATGAAACCATTATCGACAATAAAAATTACCATACCGTTTATGAAGCAAAGAACGGCCAAGGGCCTACACCGATAAAGACCAGTAAAGGCTGGCTGCATTTGGCGCACGGCGTACGCAATACTGCCGCTGGTTTACGTTATGTATTGTATATGTTTATGACCGACCTGCACGACCTGACTAAAGTTTTATACAAACCGGCAGGTTACTTTTTAGCCCCCGAAGGCGAAGAGCGGATAGGTGATGTATCAAACGTAGTGTTTTGTAACGGTTGGATAAGGGATGATGACGATACAGTGTATATCTATTATGCCTCATCAGATACCAGGATGCACGTGGCTACAAGTACAGTAAACAAGTTGCTGGATTATGTGATGAACACCCCTGCTGATGGTTTGCGATCGGCTTCGTCGGTAAATACGCTTTACCGGATAATTGACAAAAACAGGGGGATGTCAAGTCAAAAGTCTTTAGCCTAAAGTCTTAAGTCAGAGTTTCATTGAATTAAAAATGATTGGATGATCATGGAGCAGGAGATTGAAGAAAAAATAAGTACTTATAAAAGGGAGCTGAATGATGAATTGAGCCGTATCCTTAACTTTTGGTCCGAAAATACAATCGACGAAGTAAACGGGGGCTTTTATGGGAGAATTGATAATAATAATCAGGTCATCCCTGGATCGCCAAAAGGTTCTGTGTTAAATGCCCGCATTTTGTGGACATTTTCGGCGGCTTTCAATCATCATCCGGACCCGGTTTATTTTGTTAAGGCTGCCAGGGCATACCGGTACATTACTGACCACTTTATTGATAAACAATACGGCGGTGTGTATTGGTCGGTTGATTGCCAGGGCAGTCCTTTAGATGCCAAAAAGCAGGTGTATGCCATTGCCTTTACTATTTATGCGTTAAGCGAATATTACCTTGCTTCAGGCATTGAAGCGGCTAAACAAAATGCTGTTAACCTTTTTTACTTGCTGGTTGAAAAAGCTTACGATCCTGTCCGGACCGGTTATTTCGAAGCATTTACGAGAGACTGGCTGCCCATCGACGATCTCCGCTTAAGCGCCAAAGATGCAAATGAGAAAAAAACCATGAACACGCACTTGCATGTTTTGGAAGGCTTTACCAATTTATACCGCACCTGGCCTGATGAAGCATTAAAGGAACATATTGAGATCCTGTTGGATAATTTTTTTGATCATTTTATCGACCATCAAACCCATCACCTTGTTTTGTTTTTTGATGAGGACTGGCGCCGGCGGTCGGATTTGGTGTCTTATGGCCATGATATTGAAGCAACCTGGCTTTTACTGGAAGCCGCAGAAGCGATCGGCAACGAGAAGATGCTCGAAAGGATAAAGAAAATAAGCATCGGGATGGCCGATGCGGTTATTGACGGCATTGACAGCGACGGCGGTTGGTGGTATGAATATGAGCCTGCTGACAATCATTTAATAAAAGAAAAACACTGGTGGGTGCAAGCCGAAGCAATGATAGGTTTTTACAATGCCTGGCAAATAAGCGGGGATGAGAAGTATTTGCAATTATCCATCAGCAACTGGCAATTTGTGAAGGATAAAATTTTAGATAAGGTTAACGGCGAATGGTTTTGGGGGGTAAAAGAGGATGGTTCTGTAATGCAGTCGGAGGATAAAGTTGGTATTTGGAAATGCCCATATCATAACAGCCGGGCATGTATGGAAATCATAAACCGGGATTAAGCGGATTTATTTGATTTCCTGAATTCTTTTTAGATAAATGTATTTCAATAATTTAACTTGCCAGACAGTAAGCCCGAATTGTCAGCGCCCATTATGTCGCATGTAAATGAATTCTAAATAATCAAAACCATGAATATAAAACCTCTAAAATCCATCCTCCTCCCATCATTGTTTAGCGCAGTGATCAGTACATCCTTGTACGCCCAAAAATTTGAAGAACTGGCCCAAACGCCGCCCATGGGCTGGAATAGCTGGAACACTTTTCAAACCAATATTGATGAGCCGCTGCTTAAGGGCATGGTTGATACCTATGTATCATCAGGCATGAAGGATGCAGGTTATACTTATTTTGTTTTGGATGATGGCTGGATGACGATGGAAAGGGACAAGAATGGCGACCTCGTCGCCGATCCTAAAAAGTTCCCCAACGGCATGAAGGAATTTTCGGATTATGTGCACTCCAAAGGCTTAAAGTTTGGCATTTATAATTGCGCGGGAACAAAAACCTGCGCAGGTTACCCGGGCACCCGCGGATATGAATACCAGGACGCACGGCTATATGCCTCGTGGGGCGTGGACTACTTAAAATTCGACTGGTGCAATACCGATGGCATTAATGCCATTGAGGCCTATAAAACCATGAATAAAGCGATCAGGGCGGCAGGCAGGCCGATGGTATTTAGCTTATGCGAATGGGGGCAGCATTTTCCCTGGCATTGGGCAAAAGATGTAGGCCAATTATGGCGCAGCACAGGCGACATAGGCCCGGCATTTACGGAATCAACTACCAAAAATGGCTGGAAGCCTTTGAGCGTGTTAAACATCCTCGACCGCCAGGACAGCATCAGGCAATACGCGGGCCCCGGCCACTGGAACGACCCTGATATGCTTGAAGTTGGGAATGGCATGAAATATAACGAAGACAAAGCACATTTCTCGCTATGGTGCATGCTGGCCGCGCCGCTGATGGCCGGTAACGATCTGCGTAAAATGTCCGCGCAAACCACGGCTATTCTTACCAATAAAGATATTATTGCCATTGACCAGGACCCTTTGGGCATAGAAGCCTTCAGGTATTACGCTTTCGACGGGATAGAGATTTGGGTGAAGCCGTTGGCCAATAATGAACTGGCGGTTTGCTTTTTAAACCGCTCCGATCATTCGCAAAACGTAAGCTACGATTGGAAAGACCATGCTATTACCGATACAGTATCAAAAACCAGCGTCGATTTTACGCAAACTACTTACAAATTGCACGATCTTTGGGAGAAAAAAGATGCCAGCACAACTGCTAAAATATTTAAGCAAACCATTCCTGCGGATGATGTGGTGGTGCTCAGGCTGATGAAACAGTAACAAAAAACTTTGTCATTGCGGGGAGGAACGACGAAGCAATCTCGTCGCTACGCACGCTCGCTATCTGTTAGCGACGAGATTGCTTCTCCGCCTATCGGCGGATCGCAATGACAAAGAGTTAGTATATTTATAAGGCATGATGTTAAATCAATGAAAAAAACACGCATATTCCTTTTCATTACCTTATTCAGCTCATGTTCCAGGGCACAACTCAACTCCCCGTCTGATAAACATGCAACCGCCGAAACAAAGGCGCTTTTTAACAGTATGCAGCGGCTTATTGGCGCAGGGGTATTGTTCGGGCATCATGATGACACGGGGTATGGCGTTAAGTGGAAATATGATGATGACAGCTCGGATGTAAAAGGTGTTACCGGGACTTACCCAGCGATTTATGGCTGGGACCTGGCGAAATTGGAGCATGACAGTACGCTTGACATAAATGAATTCCCTTTTGAGGTCCAGAAAAAAAGGGTTAAAGAAGCTTATGAACGCGGCGGCATCAACACATTTTGCTGGCACATGGACAACCCAACCGATGGTAAAACGGCCTGGGATACTACGCGCCGCACCGTGGCCGATATAATTCCGGGCGGCGCTTTTCATGATGTTTATGTAGACTATCTTGATAAGGCAGCCAAATATCTTGCCGATTTAAAAGGTAAGGACGGCGAGCATATACCCATCCTGTTCAGGCCCTTCCATGAGCTTACAGGCACTTGGTTTTGGTGGTGTAAAAACACGTGCACGCCAGATGAGTTTAAAACGCTGTGGCGCTTTACCATCGATTATATGCGCAACAAGAAAAAGCTGCACAATTTACTCATCGTATATTCTGTTGCCGATTTCGATTCGGAAGCTGAATTTTTGGAACGCTATCCGGGCGATAACTATGTTGATTTTATGGGTTTTGATAATTACTGCTACGACAAGAAGATCGACAGCTACGAGAAAAACCTGGATAAAAGGCTGGCGCTGCTGGATGTTATCGCCGCCAAACATCATAAGCTGGCCTGCCTTGCCGAAACCGGTTATTTAAATATCCCCCAGGCCGACTGGTGGACAAAGGTTTTGCTGCCCGTCCTGTCAAAATACAAAACCTCGTATGTGCTCGTTTGGCGCAATGCCGGGATGGAACAATATTATGCCCCATACCCCGGCCAGGAAAGCGCCGATGATTTTAAAAAGTTTTCGGAAAGCGATCATACTATTTTTCAGAATCGCTTAACGCCTTTGGCGGTTTATGGTAAGCCGACGAAATGAGGGGTGTTGGAAGATTAAAATAAGTTTTAAAGGTTGTAATAGCTTCGGACTAAAATTATAACCTCTTCAACTGCTTACAACTTATTACAACCATTACAACTTTTGCAACAATTTTTCAACATTACAACCTTCCAACATTTCAACAAATTTTTATTTATCTTGCCACTGAAATAATCAATCATTCCCTTAAAACCCATGTGCGCTAAAATTAACGAACACACCGATAGTGACCTATACAAAAGCCTGCTGGAAGGGAACAGGCAATTTGTTGAAGATACCCTAAAAATTGACCCGGAATATTTTGTGAACCTGGCGAAGGGGCAGTCGCCGCCGGTTTTGTGGATAGGTTGTGCAGATAGCCGTGTGCCGGCAAATCAGATCACCAATACCGCGCCGGGACAAATATTTGTGCACCGGAACATTGCCAACATGGTGATCCACTCGGATATGAACATGCTTTCGGTGCTTGATTTCGCAGTTAACGTGTTAAAAGTAAAACATGTAATTGTTACTGGCCACTACGGCTGCGGCGGGGTTATGGCGGCCATCAGCAACCAGCAGTTTGGCTTAATTGATAACTGGCTGCGGCACATAAAAGACATTTACCGTTTACATGCCAAAGAACTTGATCAGATCACAGATATCGACGAACGCTGCGACCGCCTTGTAGAATACAACGTAGTGGAAAATGTTTACAACCTCTGCAAAACATCCATAGTACAAAACGCCTGGCAAACGGGGCAGCCCTTAGGCGTACACGGCTGGGTGTACAGCCTCAGCACCGGCATAATTACCGATATGAAGGTAAGCGCCTACGATAACGCCAATATGGATAATGTGTTTAAGTTTAAGTAGTGGGGAAGTCCATGGTCCATAGTCGATAATCCATAGCCAAAGCATTCAGCTGAAACAACCATGGTTCATAGACCATCAAGCATGAACCTTTACTACTTATTTGCCATGGACTATGGACCATCGACCATGGACTTCTACACTATCTGGTTTAAAACCAGCACACCAAGCAGCCCAACTACCGAAACAATCGTTTCCATCACCGACCAGGATTTTATGGTATCCTTTATGGAAAGGTTAAAATATTCTTTAAACAGCCAGAAGCCGCCATCATTAAGGTGAGAAAAAGCAAGGCTGCCTGCGCCGATTGCAAGTACCATTAAATTAGGATTGATACTGGGATCATGTAAAACCATGGCGGAAACAATGCCGGCGGCTGTTAGTCCTGCAACAGTTGCGGAACCCAGGCTTATGCGGATGATAGCCGCGATGAGCCATCCTAAAATAAGGGGCTGCAAATGAAAACCATGCAAAACGGCTTGGGCGATACTTTTGGGAAAATATCCATCATTATCTGTGTTGGCGCTATGATCGGCAAACTGGTTGCTGCAAGCGGAGCGG
>Ga0206978_1188_pt1 | contig 12614 bp, 7 predicted proteins | sample Alteio_BWMinCont_21_FD_153477 | JGI IMG/M metagenome (GOLD analysis project Ga0206978, IMG submission 153477) | Enriched cells from forest soil in Barre Woods Harvard Forest LTER site, Petersham, Massachusetts, United States -... | ecosystem: Environmental > Terrestrial > Soil > Temperate forest >...
GATTTGCCGCTGGTGTTGCCTGAGGTCGACAAATACTTACCTACAGAAAGCGGGGAACCGCCATTGGCGAGGGCGGTTGGGTGGAAGTATTCACCTGGGCACGCTTCTTTAGCCCCCTCTAAATCTCCCCCGGCAGGGGAGACTTTAACCGCAACGGAAGGACCTTTACAACCTCATTTAACCGGGATTTATCGGGAGACGGCCGACCCTCTCTATTATGAGCAGCTTAAAGACTATAGTTCGGCAAATCGAAAAGATCCAACGGAGGCAGAAGATATTTTGTGGCAGCTACTGAGGAAAGATCAAACCGGCTATAAAATAAGAAGACAGCATACAATAGATCAGTTTATTGCTGATTTTGTGTGCTTGCAAAAAGGCCTGGTTATTGAATTGGATGGACATCATCATACATTAACCAAGGAAGCTGACGATATAAGGACCGAAGTTTTAAATAATTTTGGATTTACCGTAATCCGGTTTATGAACGATGAGGTATTACAAAATCCAAAAAAGGTATTTGACAAGATCAAAGAAGCTTTAAGCTCTTTAAATGATAGAGACCTTTCCAAGTTTTCCGCCGCCCTAACCTCGGGCGCAGCTAAAGTCTCTCCGCCAGCCGGCGGAGGAGATTTAGAGGGGGCTAACACGAAGGACCAAGCAAATGTTAACCAAGATGCCCTAATCGCGGGCGCAGCTAAAGTCTCCCCTACCGGGGGAGATTTAGAGGGGGCTAACCCGGCGCCTCCAGCCTACGAATACGAGCTCAGCACTATGCCGGGCTGGGCAGGCTCAAGCTGGTATTGGTACCGCTACATGGATGCCCATAATGACAAAGAGTTTGCCTCAAAACAAGCCATTGAATACTGGAAAGCTGTCGACCTGTACATTGGCGGCAGCGAACATGCTACCGGGCACTTGCTGTACAGCCGTTTCTGGAATAAATTTTTGAAGGATATGAACCTGGTGGTTGAAGAAGAGCCGTTTAAAAAGCTCATTAACCAGGGAATGATACAGGGGCGGAGCAATTTTGTGTACCGGTTAATTGATGAAATCGGCAGGGGTACCAATACCTTTATTTCTCATGGATTGATCAGGGAATACAGAACATCCCCGTTACACGTTGATGTTAATATTGTTGAAAACGATGTGTTGAACCTGGAGAAATTCAAAAAGTTCAGGGCTGATTTTGCGGATGCCGAATTTATATTGGAAAAAGGCAAATATTATTGCGGGCATGAAGTCGAAAAAATGTCCAAATCCAAATTCAACGTGGTTAACCCTGATGACCTGATTGAACGTTACGGTGCGGATACCCTCCGTATGTATGAAATGTTTTTGGGCCCCTTAGAGCAAAGCAAACCCTGGAACACTAATGGCATTGAGGGCGTATTTAAATTCTTGCGTAAGTTTTGGCGGCTGTTTCATGATGAAGCCATGAAATTTAATGTATCGGCTGATGAACCAACAAAAGCCGAATTAAAATCGTTGCATAAGATCATCCACAAGGTTGAGGAGGATGTGGAACGTTTTTCGTTCAACACTTCAGTTTCCAGCTTTATGATCGCGGTTAATGAATTGACCGATTTGAAATGTAACAAACGGGCAATTTTGCAGGATATGGTGATCATCCTTTCGCCTTATGCGCCCCATATTTGCGAAGAGTTGTGGACAATGCTTGGGAACGAAGCCGGCACATTGTCCTATGCGCCTTACCCAAAGTTCAATCCGGCTTATCTGATCGAGGATGAGTTTGCCTACCCCATTTCTATCAACGGCAGAACAAAAATGAACCTTAATATTTCTTTAAGCCTTGAACCTCCGGCTATCGAAGACGCTGTTTTGGCAAGTGCCGATGTTCAAAAATACCTTGATGGCAATACACCTAAAAAAGTGATCGTAGTTAAAGGGAGGATTGTCAATATTGTGATTTGAAAGCTGTCAATATCTGAACCATAATATTTTATTTCCGTGATCCTTGTGCCTTCTCCGTGAACTCGGTGGTTACTTTTTAAACACAAAGAACACTAAGAAGGCACAAAGGTCGCGGAGATGTTATTTTTGCTTCCATGTTAGTAGCATACTAACAGCATAGGTAAATGGGTTAAAACTTTCCTGTCGATGTCCAATTTCCCAGATTTCGTTTGATATGGGTGTGTAAATCAAACACATATTCACCAATCTGCATATGCCAGAAAACGAAAACAAAATAATGAAATCAGAAAACTTACTTACGAAAACAGTGGATTTTCCCGATCAGGAAATCGCGGGTTGTTTGGGGACAATTCAAGCAAAAGCGCGGTCGATGTTGTACTTTAAACACTAAGTACTGTAACGATTTTGTCACGATTCAGGTCAATGACGAAATAATGCTGATTACCCTGTAACATTTCATCCATTTTTGCCTCCAATTAGAAAAATCACAGCAAATGAAACGTTTTTATATACTTATTGCAATTATATGTTCTGTTATAACGGCTAAGGCACAATTTGGTGTTGGTGGCGGCGGTTCAAACGTTGTCGGGAAAATATCCGGCACTTTGATTGATTCCGTTACCAAACTACCGCTGGACTATGCTTCTGTTGGCTTATACCACAGTGGCGGTAAAAGCCCTATAACTGGTGTTATTACTGACGAAAAAGGCAACTTTAAACTTAATGACGTACATCCCGGGAGTTATAAGTTAGCGATCACTTTTATCGGCTATGCTACAAAAATAATTGACCCCATAGTAACTTCCGATGCAAAACCCGACAAAAATATGGGGGTTGTTATTGTTGCCCCGGGTGCGCGGTCATTAAAAGAAGTAGTAGTTAAGGGCCAGGCGAACCTGGTAGAGAATCATATAGATAAAATAGTTTATAATGTTGAAAAAGACCTTACAGCCGCAGGTGGCAACGCCAGCGATGTTTTGCAAAAAGTACCAATGGTTTCGGTAGACCTTAACGGCAACGTAGCCATCAGGGGTGACCAAAATGTTAAGGTACTGATCAACGGCAAACCGTCGGGCGCTACCGCTGCAAGCTTATCTGATGTGTTAAAAACCATTCCTGCCGACCAGATCAAATCAATTGAAGTGATCACCTCCCCATCCGCTAAATATGACGCGGAAGGTTCGGCCGGTATTTTAAATATCATTACCAAGTCTTCAAATATTTCCGGTATCAGCGGTTCAATAAGTGGTGGATTTGGAACACGTCAAAACAACGGCAACTTCAATCTTAACTATAATAAAAACCGCTTCAGCTTGTCTATAAATGCCGGTGGTAACCTTACCTGGCCCCAAACATCAATAAGCCAGTTCAACCAGAATTTCAATTACGGAACTACTGATGTAAGCCAAAGCTCTGACGGTACCAGCATTGTAAAACGTTATGCAACTATCAGTTCAGCAACTGCAAATTATTCGTTTAATGCTTATAATGATATCAGCTCTACTTTTCGTTATACCAAAGGTGGGTTCAATACCAATTCTACTACAAATTCGTCAAAAATAAATAATAACTTTTTAACTAATCCCGACTCTACCTACCAGTATGTTGCCGATGGTACAAGCCACAATTCATTTGGCGGGTTTGACTGGACATTGGATTATACCCATAAATTTAAAAAAGAAGGGCATAACATCGTTCTGTCTGGCGAATGGAGCCATAGTTCAATTGTTACCGATTTTACCGACCTGTTTACTCCCCAAAAGTTAACTAACCAGCAGGAAAACATTAACGGTACAAATGACGAATACACCTTGCAGGCTGATTACACCTTGCCTGTAAACACGGTCTTAAAGGTGGAAGCAGGTGGTAAAGAAGTGATCAGGAGATTAGCAGCTAACTCACAGGCGTTTGAACCTGATGGCGGTGATACCTTTGTTTTCGATCCTATTAATTCGAGCCTGTATAACTATAACCAGGACGTTACCGCGGCTTATACCGTATTGACGTTTACATTGCCAAAAAGCTGGTCGATACTTGCAGGCGGACGGTTTGAAAATACGAATATCAAGGGCATACCTTCAAGTGCGGGCGAACAAGACCTAATGCCGTTTAGCACCGACTACCAGATATATATACCCAGCTTAACAGTGCAAAAAAAGCTTACAGCCACGCAAACCCTAAAACTGAGTTACAGCAAACGTATTACCAGGCCAAGCTATCAATTTTTGAACCCTTACTTAAATAAAACAAACGTGCTGGCTCAATCAGAGGGCAACCCCAATCTTTCTCCCGAAGTTTCACAAACCATCGAATTGAATTATAACACATTTATAAAATCATCACTGGTAAACGCGTCCGTTTATTACAGGCATATAACCGGTGTGATAGAAAGTATCGCCCAGCCAATAGCGATAGATAGCCTAAACGGCACATTAACACAATTTCACAACGCCGACGTAAATAATTCTTTTGGGTTCAATTTCTTTACTTCGGTTAACCCGATAAAAATACTCACCCTGCGTACCAATATTAATGTGTACACCTATAACCCAACGCCTTATGCGCAGTATGCCTACTATTTTACAAACACAGCAACCAAGGTTCAGTACAATATATTTTTTAGCGCTTCGGTAAACTTTAACAGCGGATTAATTGCCGAGTTGTTCGCGCTGGAAAATTCACCACGTTACACGTTGCAGGGTTCGAGCCCGTCATTTAGCTTATTGGGTTTAGGGGTGAGAAAAGAGATCATGAAGAAAAAAGCTTCAATAGGATTGAATACGCTCGAACCATTTAACAAATACAAATATTTTAATTCAAGTTCTTCAAGTCCCGGCTTTACACAAAATAGCCGTTTCGGTTTCCCGTTCCGGTCGGTGGGTGTAACATTTAGCTATCGCTTTGGTAAGCTAAAATTCAGCGCCCCCGCCCAGAAAAAAGGCGATGTTGATGAAGAAAAACAAGGGGACCAGGGTGTAGGCGGCGCTGGCGGCGCTGGCGGCACCGGCGGCGGCCGGTAAATGTGCAAATGTGCGGATTTCAGATGTGCAGATTGGATTAGCCAATTTGAATATTTGAAATCCGCACATCTATAATTTAACATCCATGCATCTGCACATCCGCACATTTGAAATCCACACATCCTCACCCCGCATCCACGTCAATGCCTATCTGCTTCAGCAATAAGGAAGCGTTAAAGGTTTTACACTCCCCGTGCTTAATTTTATAATCAAACAGCATTTCGCCGTTTTTTACCTGTATATCAAAATAAAAGTTGCGGATATAGTCGGGGTGTTTTGCTTCTAACTCTGCGATCTGCAGGTCGTGTGTGGCAACCAGGCCTACTGCCTTTTTGCTGATCAATTGTTCAATCACCGCCTTCGAGCCCAGGTATTTATCAACTGAATTTGTGCCACGCAGCATCTCATCAATTAAAAAGAAAACCTTTTGTTGGCTTTCGACAGCTTTCAGCAGCATTTGCAGGCGGTCCAATTCAGCTTTAAAGGTAGAAGTGCTTTCATTTAAGGAATCCTTGATGCGCATATAAGTAATGATGATCATTAGTGACACCTTCATATCGCTGGCGCAAACAGGCGCACCGCAAAGGGCAAGCACTGTATTTATACCTATGGTACGCAAAAAGGTACTTTTACCGGCCATGTTTGAACCTGTAATGATGTCGATCTTATAGGTATCATCAAGTTCATAATCATTTTCAACCCGGCTCCTGCTACTAATGAGCGGATGGGCAAGGCCCTTTGCAATAAGCGTATAGCCGTCGCTGTTGATCACTTCCGGGAAACACCAGCCCGGGTAATTGATGCGTAAACCTGCAAGGCTTATTATTGCTTCAAATTCAGCCACAACATCAAAGGCCGCTTCAATGCTTTCACGGTTATTCCGCTTCCAGTTTTCAATGGCTATGATCTGGCGCAGGTCCCACAAAGCAAAAGTGTTCAGCACAACTTTTACCACCATATTTAAACGATAGTTCAGTTTGTCTATCAGCTTCGAAAGCTGCGATATTTTACCGGAAACAGGTGCCCCATCGATATTTTTAATTTTGGATGATACCTCTTTTAAATAAGCTGACTGCCAATCATCGTTCTCGATACTTTTAAATGCCAGCACAAAATGAGCGAGCGTTGTCCCGATTTTACCGGCAATTAAATCCGTTTTGTCAACACTTTTCGACCTTGACGAAACCAGCCTGTAATTAAAAAAGCCAAGCACTGGTATAAAATAACGTGCAGGTATATAAAATATACTGCAAATGATCACTGCAAATAATAAGTAGGGCGCCACCCTGCTGTAAGCGCCCAGCCATTTTTCACCGTCAATTTCAATCGGGATGTTTAAATAATTGACCAGGTTTTTTATTTGCTCCCGCTGCTGTTTTAATGAGAAAAGGAGATGGGCCTGGATATCCAACTTCCAATCGTTTTTGCCTGCAATTTCTTCAACAGCTTGCTGGCGCAACAAGATCACATTTTTATCAGCCGGCGCATTCAGCCATTCCGCTAATTTTACAATTCCAGGCAGTGTGGCAGCCCGGTTGATTAGCTGAAATAGTGAATTGCTGCCGAATATATCCAGGTCTGAAGTATAAAAGTGTTTATCATTAACAAACACAGCGCCATTATCATACATATTGGCTTGTTTTTGCATACTGGCAATTTCATTTTCGTTTACCTTTTTAATATCCTGGTAGTAATTTTTTAGCATTTCAAACCCGCTTTGTTTTTTGATCAGCCAGCTAAAGCAAATAACTAAAACTACAAATGAAAAAGCTATTATAAAAATTTCATCCGCACCAACAGCAATGCAAACAGAAAGGATAAATAAGCCAAATACAAGGAGCCTGTATAGCGAATAGTTGTTCGCCAGCGTTTTATATTTGTCAGCTTCCTGCTGTGCGAAAGCTGTCCTTTGCGTATAATCATTTATTATATCCTGTTCCATTGTTTTTGAGATTGTTGAAAGATTGGAATGTTGTAAAGTTGAAATGTTTTAGCGTAGGGGAGTATAAATTTTTATATCCAAATAACTAATAATAAGGAAACTTACAAACCTGATGGTTTCCGGACAACTTTACAACATTTCAGCATTGCAACTTTACAACATTTCGACAACATTTCGACATCTTTACAATAACATTTCAACCTTACAACATTTCAACTTTATAACATGCCCATGAAGATTACTTTTATCACCGTTGGCAAAACTGAAGATGCTTATTTAAAGGAAGGCATCGATAAGTACGTCAAACGGTTAAAGCATTATACCAGGTTAACGGTCATTGAAATTGATGAGCTAAAAAACACCAAAGCCTTAAGCCCCGAGCAGCAAAAAGCAAAAGAAGCTGGGTTGATCCTTAAGAAATTATCGCCCCTGGACCATGTTATACTATTGGATGAAAAAGGAATGGAATTATCCTCAACACAGTTCGCCGCTTATGTCGATAAAAAAGCCCTGGGCTCGGTTGCTAACCTGGTTTTTGTGATTGGCGGGCCTTACGGCTTTGAACTTTCTGTTTACGAACGCGCAAATGATAAGCTGTCCCTGTCAGCTATGACTTTTTCGCATCAAATGGTGCGTTTGTTTTTTGTTGAACAACTGTACCGTGCCTTTACCATTATAAAAGGGGAACCGTATCATAATGAGTGACCTGCAGTTCATAGTTGATTGTTCATAGTTCATGGTAGCTGCTATAGAAGCAAATAGCCGCGAACCATGAACTACTGACCTCATTGGACAAATCGTCAATAAATTGTAAAAATAGCAGTTCATTAAACCTAGTTGCTTTTTTTGTGTTTCGTAAATATTTATTTTGAACAAAAAAGGGAGGGAAGCATGCACCAGGTCTTTACTGAACTGCTATCTGTAAAATTTATCTTATTTTACATTTTGATCATCTCTACCATCATTGTCCATTATAGGGGGCAGGTACGATATAAATTTTTCAGGCAGCTTACAGACCATTCCACGTTTATGGCGCCCATAAACATACCTATGTATGCCTTGTCGGGAGTTGAAAATAAACCGTATATCAGCACTTCAAGTTTTCCGCAACTCGGCCTCCTTAAAAACAACTGGCAAACCATACGCGATGAGGCACTGCGACTGGAGCGCGAAGAGTTGATAAAAGGCTCGGATAAATATAACGACATGGGCTTCAATTCGTTTTTCAGGCGGGGATGGAAACGATTTTATCTGAAATGGTATGATGACTTCCACCCTTCGGCAAAAAAATACTGCCCGCAAACCATCAAGCTAATAAAAGAAATACCTGAAGTAAAGGCGGCCATGTTTGCCGTATTGCCAGCCGGCAGCGAATTGCTACGGCACCGCGACCCATACGCCGGTTCACTGCGTTATCACCTGGGGCTGATCACCCCCAACTCGGAGAAATGCCATATTGTTGTCGACGGACAAAGCTATGCCTGGAAAGATGGTGACGATGTGCTTTTTGATGAAACTTATGTCCACTACGCCGAAAATAAAACCGATACCGATCGTATCATACTATTTTGCGATGTAGAAAGGCCGGTGAAAACTCTTTTTGGCAGGGCATGGAATAAGTTTTTCGGGTGGTTTATTATGGCTGCGGCCGTATCGCCAAATATGGGCGAAGACAAAACAGGCAACATTAACAAAGCATTTAAATATGTGTATTCCATACGCCTGCTGGGCAAGCGAATAAAGGCCTATGACCGCAACGTGTACTACGCGGTTAAGTACGCCCTGATGCTGCTGATCCTGTATCTCATTTTCTTTTGAGGGGGAGTGCCATCCACCCGATTTCATCGGAATTTATATCTCTCCAGCGCCACGGCAACCTGCGATAGTTTTATACCGGGAAATTTACAAAGCGACTGGTGGATTTATTGCCCGGTTTTTGAGTTTTTATAGTTAAATTTGCAGAATGTCAGCAGGTCACGATCATTCGCATCACCACCATCATGATCATGCCCCAAAGCTTGATCACCTTAATACGGCGTTCATCGCAGGTATAATTTTAAATTCAGCATTTGTAATTATCGAGGTGATAGCCGGCTTGGCTACGCATTCATTGTCCTTGTTAACCGATGCCGGCCATAACCTTAGCGATGTTGCAGGCCTGGCCCTTGCGCTGCTTGCATTTAAACTCACTAAAGTTAACGCTACTGACAAGTTTACCTACGGCTATAAGCGGTCGACCATTATTGTATCATTTTTTAATGCGCTCGTGTTATTTGCAGCTGTTGGTATTATTGGTTACCAAGCCATATTACGCTTCATGCACCCCGAAAAAATTGACGGGGGCACCATGGCCTGGGTGGCACTTATTGGTATAGGCATCAATGCTTTCACCGCCTGGCTGTTTGTTAAGGATAAAGATAAGGACCTTAATGTTAAAGGCGCCTACCTGCATATGGCAGTTGACGCAATAGTGTCGTTAGGGGTGGTTATATCGGGTATAATTATCTATTTCACCCACCTGTACTGGATTGACAGCGCCGTAAGTATAATTATCGCCATAGTAATATTAAGGGGTACATGGAGCCTGTTAAAAGACAGCCTCCGGCTTGAAATGGACGGCGTTCCGAAAGAAATGGACCTTGATAAAATTAAAGCCGAGATTTTAAAAGGCAAGGGGGTTAAAGATGTTCATCACATGCATGTTTGGGCCTTAAGCACGACTGAAAACGCATTAACCGCGCATATTGTGATTGACCCGGATTATCTCAGCGCTTTTGATGGGATAAAGAACGACCTGCGGCACCGCTTACAACACCTTGATATCAGCCACAGCACCTTTGAGCCGGAATTTTCGGACGAGGATTGCAAGCACCAGGATTGCTGAAAAAAGACATAGAGACGCGATATTTTGCGTCTCTGCCGGCAGGTAAACGCCAGAATATCAAATCCCCGATTTAATACTGTTAAACGGCACACCCAAACCATCCGCGGCATATTGGGTAAGCACATTATCTTTTAGGGTTATATAATCGCCGTTTTGGGTTACCAACCATTTTTCAACGCCGCCGTCATTGACTTTTTGCGGGACAGTTTTTGAAACGGCCGTTGCGGTGGAATCAAATTCAATAATGTACAAATCATCCTTTTTATCAAAAGGATCTTTAAATGGTATGATCACCGTATGGTTATAGTCATCAATAAACCTGCCGAGCACATTTTTCCCGGCAATTTCTTTGGGCTGAAGCGTTAGCAGCAGTTTTGCCTTTTCACTGCTCAATCCAAATATTTTCAGGCGGACAACGTTTCCGTTGTCATCCTTAAGCGTATCGGTTGGTTTAATTTCATTGTCCTTTATAAATCTTGCCGAGGCGTAATAGCTATTATCCCCGGCGCTGGTTTCTGCATTTCCGGGAAGCAGGTAATGTATCTCGAGGCTTTTTATTTGGCTGCTGTCTGTTTTGAGTTTGCCGGCTATTAATACAAGCTCTGTCGCAGTCATCCGGTTATTAATGTGTATGTTTATTGTTGATAGTGTATCGGTTTTAAAAACTTTGGAAACTGTGTAAGGCAGGATGTTTTGGGCTTTTTTTCCACATGAAAATAACGCCAGTACTAAACAACAAACAAATATACTTCTAATCAATCTTATCATAGTCTTTTGAAATCGAAAAACCTTTTACCTTTCGCCTTTACCCTTTCACCTCAATTATATTATCCCATACAAAGCCCCACCCTTCTCCCCCATCTTATCCACCAATTTTTCAACTGCTGCATCTTTTTCAAGCACCGGCGCATGATGCGGCTTAATACGGGCGTCAATAATTAAAGGCCCTTTACACCCCCAATGTTTGTGCTCGGTAAAACTATTGATCCCATAAATATCATGCGATGGGTTGCTCCGCGTAAAGCTTACCCAAACAAAGTTATCCAGGTGTTGAGCGGTAAACGCGGCATCATCACACAATACCAATAGGGGCAGGCCGTCAAGGTTAGCATCTTTTAATGCTTCTTCCAGTATCTCGAAAATTAGTGGCGTATCGCTGTGTTTTATATTTTTTGGCACTTCAACAGCCAGTATGCCGGGCATTACCATTTTATAGGTTTCAAACGGCCGGGGCAAGCTAAAACCGGCAGGTAATTCGCTCCATAACTCTCTTTTTACTTCCCCAGCCACTGCCACTGCGACTTTACTACCTGAATTCAGCCCGCTGCCGCTGTAATCAAGGGTGTCGATGGTGGTTTTGGTGTAAAAGTGCAGGTCGCGCATGAGGTCTATCCTTTGCAGGATATGTTTTAAAAATCCGCTGATGTCATTCACATTCAACTTGGGGTCATCTTCCTTCGCGGCGATAAACAGGTATTTTGCCAGGCTTAGCTGACCGCTGCCCAATATATGGTTAGCAATGGTCAATATCTCCTGCGGCTTACGCTCGTCGGAATATGGTGTATAACGTTCGCTTCCGATGGCAAATAGCAAAGGGTGCACACCCGCTGCATCAACGGCATTCACAGCATGTAAGCCGGGTATTTCTTTAGGGATGGCTAACCCAGTGATGTCGTGAATCAGTGCGCCAAAACTGGTATCTTCCTGCGGCGGCCTGCCTACTACGGTAAAGGACCATATGGCATCCTTGCGGTGATAAACATTGTGTACTTTCAGCAACGGGAAGGGATGCTTTAAGCTATAATAGCCCAAATGGTCGCCAAACGGGCCTTCGGGCTTATTTTCATGCGGCATAACTGTACCTGTGATCACAAAATCAGCGTCTGCCGAAATGCAAAAACCTTCCTTATCATAAAAATAGCGGAAACGGCGGTTACCTAATGCCCCGGCAAATGTCATTTCGGACAAACCTTCAGGTAGCGGCATTACTGCCGCGACGGGGTGCGATGGCGGCCCGCCGACAAATATGCTCACCTTTAAAGGCTGCCCTTTTGCATTGGCCTTGGTTTGATGTACACCGATACCCCTGTGCAATTGGTAGTGCAGGCCGGCTTCCTCGTTAAGGATATAATCATTCCCTGCCATCTGGATGCGGTACATGCCCAGGTTGGCATTCATAATTCCGGGTTTGTCGGCATCCTCGGTATACACCTGCGGCATCGTCACAAAGGGGCCGCCGTCTTCGGGCCAGTTTACAATCTGGGGCAGATCGCTGATATGGCAGCGGCCGAAATTAACGGGGGCGTTATGGCCTACTTTCATAGGCAGCGCCGATAAGGCAGTTAACGCTACGCTGGCGTATTTAAGAGGATGTTTAATTGCTTTGATGGGATCAGATTTTAAATCGACCAATATTTTTATCTTATCAAGCGTATCCCTGAAAATAAAGCGGGAACGATCAAGCGTGCCAAACAGGTTTGAGATCGCCGGAAATTTACTGCCTTTCACATTTTCGAACAGGATAGCGGGGCCCTGGTGCTCAAATACGCGCAAATGAATAGCCGCCATTTGCAGGTAAGGGTCAACTTCCTCTTTAATACGTATCAAATGGCCTTGCTTTTCAAGGTCGGCAATGCAGGCTTGTAAACTTGAGTAACCCATCGGCAGGAATTTGCCCGAAATTAAACGTAATAAAGCTGATGCCCAAATTTTGGTGTTAACTTCTTTAATTAGCCTGTTTAACTAATTATTGCTAACTTTATATTATGGTTAGTGATAAAGTAAATTTTCAGTCGAAAGAATTTATTGAGCTTTGCAAGTCGCATAAGGTTAAAGA
>Ga0206978_1189_pt1 | contig 12553 bp, 9 predicted proteins | sample Alteio_BWMinCont_21_FD_153477 | JGI IMG/M metagenome (GOLD analysis project Ga0206978, IMG submission 153477) | Enriched cells from forest soil in Barre Woods Harvard Forest LTER site, Petersham, Massachusetts, United States -... | ecosystem: Environmental > Terrestrial > Soil > Temperate forest >...
TGTAAAAACAAATTAATATCAACAAAATGAAAATAGCAATTAACGGATTCGGCCGCATCGGCAGAATGACCCTTCGGGCATTACAAAATAAGCCAGAGATCGAAGTTGTAGCAGTAAATGATCTGACGGATATCAAAACATTAACACATCTGCTTAAATATGATACTGCCCACGGACGATTTCCGGGGGAAGTGGTCGCAGACGGCGATGCAATGATCGTAAACGGGAAACGAATTCTTATGCTCAGCGAAAGAGATCCCGGAAAGTTGCCATGGAAGGCTTTAGGTATCGATGCAGTGATAGAATCAACGGGGCGGTTTACGGATAAAACTGCGGCCCAATCACATATCAATGCCGGTGCAAAAAAAGTATTGATCACTGCGCCGGCTTCCGGCGGCGTGAAAACAATTGTCCAGGGTGTGAATAACGAGCTTATAGGAGATGATGTGATTTATTCAACCGCATCTTGTACTACGGGCGCCATCGCCCCGGTTTTATATATCCTGGATAAGGAATTTGGGATCGAATCCGGTTATATGATCACCGTTCATGCATTTACGGCTGATCAAAACTTACAGGATGCGCCTCATAAAGATTTACGAAGGGCGCGTGCCGCCTCTTATTCTATCATTCCGACAACCACGGGTGCGGCGAAAGCGATAGGCGATGTATTGCCAAACTTAAAAGGAAAAATGGATGGTTACTCCTATCGCGTCCCCGTAATTGACGCATCTATAGTGGATTTGTCTATCAACCTGAAGAAAGAAGTATCTGTTGGCGATATGAACGATTTGTTTAAATATTATGCCGAAAACCAGCTCAAAGGCATCCTGGAATATACAGAGGAAGCTTATGTGTCGTCCGATATTCTTGGCAACACTCATTCATCAATTGTTGATGGCACCCTCACCAAAACCATTGGCAAACTGGTGAAGGTTGTCGCCTGGTACGATAACGAAGTAGGAATATCCAACAGGATAGCAGAATTAGTGGGCCAGCTGTAAAGAAAGCAGCGGTGAGGGGGCAAATCATAAGGTAACTAATTAACATTATAGACAAAATCTATAGTTAAATAGAAACATATGATTTTTTCTATAAGATATACTATCGTAGATTTGATCCAAACCGATTTATATTATGGAAAATGATTCAAACGACATCAGCAAATGCCCGTTTCATAACGGCAGTATGAAAAGTAATGTTGGCGGCGCCGGCACCAGGAACCGCGACTGGTGGCCCGATCAGCTTAAGCTGAATATCCTGCGTCAGCACACAGTTGCCACCAACCCTATGGATAAAGATTTTAATTATGCGGCATCTTTTCAGAGCCTCGACCTCGAGACTCTGAAAAACGACCTGCATGCGCTAATGACCGATTCGCAGGATTGGTGGCCGGCTGACTTTGGCCACTATGGCGGCCTGTTCATCCGCATGGCCTGGCACAGCGCGGGTACTTACCGCATAACCGACGGCCGCGGCGGTGCAGGCCAGGGACAGCAGCGTTTTGCCCCGCTAAACAGCTGGCCCGACAATGTGAGCCTGGATAAAGCACGCAGGCTGCTCTGGCCCATCAAACAAAAATATGGCAACAAGATTTCCTGGGCCGACCTGATGGTGCTTGCCGGTAATGTAGCATTGGACTCCATGGGCTTTAAAACATTCGGCTTTGGCGGCGGTCGTGAGGATGTATGGGAGGCAGATGAATCCGTTTATTGGGGCGCCGAAAGAACCTGGCTGGGCGACGAGCACCGTTATGCGCACGGCGCCGGCGGCGTGGTTGAAAACCATGGTGTAACGGTATCAGATGATGATGCTACCGGCGACATCCATTCGCGCAACCTGGAAAATCCACTTGGCGCAGTACAAATGGGATTAATTTATGTAAACCCGGAAGGCCCGAACGGTAATCCGGATCCGATCATGGCCGCTAAAGATATACGCGAGACTTTCAGTCGCATGGCCATGGACGACGAAGAGACCGTTGCGCTGATAGCAGGCGGGCATAGCTTTGGCAAAACCCATGGCGCTGCTCCGACCGATCATGTCGGCAAGGAACCTGAAGCTGCTGGCATAGAACAGCAAGGCTTTGGCTGGAGCAATAGCTACAACAGCGGCAAAGGCACTGATGCCATTACCAGCGGATTGGAAGTAACCTGGAGCAAAACGCCCACCAAATGGAGCAATGACTTTTTTGAACACCTGTTTGCTTATGAATGGGAGCTCACTAAAAGCCCGGCCGGCGCGAATCAATGGGTAGCGAAAAATGCAGAAAACGTTATTCCTGACGCGTACGACAGCACAAAGAAACACCGGCCAACCATGCTGACAACCGACCTTGCTTTAAAGTTCGATCCGGTGTATGGGAAGATCTCCCGGCGTTTTTATGAAAATCCGGACCAGTTTGCGGACGCTTTTGCCCGCACCTGGTTTAAACTAACCCACCGCGATATGGGACCCCGTGCACGCTATTTAGGCGCCGATGTTCCAGCGGAAGAGCTGCTCTGGCAGGATATTATCCCGGCGGTAGATCATCCTTTGATCGATGACCAGGACATGGCAGCCTTAAAAGCAAACATATTGGCATCGGGCTTAACTGTTTCACAACTGGTATCTACCGCCTGGGCCTCTGCCTCAACTTTCCGGGGTGGCGACAAACGCGGCGGCGGCAATGGTGCACGCATCCGCCTCGCGCCGCAGCGCTACTGGCAAGCCAATAACCCGGTACAGTTAAATCATGTTTTGAGTGTATTAGAAGCCATTCAAAAAGAATTTAGCGAAACCCGGAGCGATGGTAAAAAAGTTTCGCTGGCCGACCTGATCGTGCTGGCGGGCGTTGCAGCGGTTGAAAAAGCAGCTAAAGATGCCGGACACGATATTGCCGTTCCGTTTACACCCGGCGGCACGGACGCTTCGCAGGAGCAGACTGATGTCGACTCGTTCCAGTACCTGGAACCAGCTGCTGATGGCTTCCGTAACTACCGCAACCCCAGGGCAAAAGTGCGTACAGAAGAATTACTGGTCGATAAAGCTAATTTATTAACCTTAACCGCACCTGAACTAACCGTATTGATAGGTGGCATGCGTGCCCTGAATGCCAACTACGACGGTTCGGCACACGGCATTTTAACAAACCGTCCAGGCCAGCTTACGAATGATTTCTTCGTGAATTTGCTCGACATGGGCACTTCCTGGAAAGCCGCCGGCGAAGACCGGGAAATTTATGAGGGCCGCGACCGCAAAACCGGCGACCTGAAATGGACCGCCACCCGCGCCGACCTTGTCTTCGGCTCACACGCAGAACTGAGAGCGCTTGCCGAAGTATACGCCGAAGCAGACGGTAACGACAAATTTGTTAAAGACTTTGTTGCCGCCTGGAATAAAGTGATGAATTTGGACAGGTTTGATTTGGCGTAACAATAGTTTTTACTAGTGTTATAAAAGCGGGTGGTGAAGGGCCCGCTTTTTTTATGGAAAAGAATTTGAGGGTAAAAAAGCAAATGGTGATTTTTTAGTACCAGGAAGGTAGTCAGGACTATGCATGGCCAATCCGTAGACGCAGGCTATGGACAGATGGGGCATCGCTTCTTGCCGGCGTAAAGCTTTCTAAGAGGCTCTTGGTTGATTGGGATGGGTGAGGAATTCGACAAGTTTATTCTTCAGCAAATCAGCATTTTTTAACTCACACTCCCACAAAATTAATGGTGTCCAACCCTCAAGTTCTAATTTTTCTATAGACTGTCGATCACGAATCTTATTTCTGCCGATCTTTTGCACCCAATATTCTGTATTGGTGGCAGGTATTCTGTCGCCCCGTTTACAACGATGACCATGCCAAAAACATCCATGGATAAATATTACTTTTTTTCTTTTGGTGAATATAATGTCAGGCTTTCCCGGCAATCCGGTATTATGAAGGCGGTATCTAAAACCAAGGCTAAAAATAAGTTTCCTAACAAGCATTTCAGGGACAGTATCTTTAGATTTGACTGCCCGCATAATCTGGCTTCTTTTTTCGCTGGGTGCCTTCACTATTGAATTTCGATGAGCAGGCTCGGATCGGTTTCAAACTGCATAACCACCTCGTTATATCTGCTTACCAAGTCACTTATAGCCACAGTCCTACCTTGCTCATCAAATTTCGCAAACTCATATAAATTAAGCGCCATAAATTGTTCGATTTCAAAAATATCAATTCTAGTAGCAAGATTTACATTTTCCGCAAGGCCTTCAGCTAAAGTTAACCCCCTTTTTGTAGTTACAATTATAGGGCGTTGACCTTTTTCCAAGTTGACTTTGCAACGCGAGATGACCGATTCCGTAGGAGTAGTTGTGACATGTAAAGCTACATTGCCAATGAAAAAATCACCGTTTCTTCCAGTCTGTGCATCCGATGTTGAAAAACTGTTGTGAGAGAAATGTCCAACCCCCAGAGCGCAATCTAATTTTGCTCCGACCAAGTGTTGTAAAATGGCGCCGACGTAATACACACCCTGCGAAACCTTTTGGCGCAATTCAGCTTGTTGAATCAGATCTCTTATCAAACTTCTCGAGCTTTGTGAACTGTCTAGTTTAATTTTAAGTGGCTTGCCCGAAAAAAAGATATTTACCTTTTCAATCCAAAAGAGTTCGATTAGGTCAAGTTCACTCTCGGAGAATGTATTTAAAAACTCAACGTATTCGCGCATGTGGCCTATACTTCCCCGGCTGGTTCTCCCGCCTTCTTGGGCAAGTATCTTTTCAATGCCATGTCTTTGTAAAATGTTTTGAACGGCTCCTTTTCCCAAACCATATACTTGACCGCCGCCTTCCGTTACAAGTGATTCGGCATCTAATGGCAGGCCTCTTTTTTTTGCGTGCTGAGTTATAACTAAGGCCACGCTAAGCTTGCCTTTGGCATTAAATTTATGATCTATGTAAAATCGGTCTAATTCGCTGTATAAAGTTGTGGACATCTTATGCCGCTTTTTTTGATTTCTTAACGTTTGTCAGGATAGGTTCTAAAACATGTTGACTTATATAGTTAACCACAGGAACGACTACGCCGTCGCCCGTTAAATGATAAGCATCGTTATATTTGGCGGGAAGCTTATAGTTGTCCGGAAGGCCCATCAACCTTGCTGTTTCTCGCGTCGATATTAATCTGGATCGGATTTCTTCGTTGTGAACAAAGAGGATAATTTGGCGGCTGGAACCACCTGAAGGGGTTCGCAGGCATCCAGAAATATCGTCAAATCTTACTTCGGCACGCTGAACCTTAATTCCATTTTCGTCTTTCCGCGTTCGCTTGTATATAGTGCCGATTTTTGGCTTTCCCCATACCTTGATCTTTTGCAATTTCGATAGATTATGTGGGCTCATTAAACTGATTAGTCGTTGTGTTTCTGCTGGAGTATGCCAACTAACGCTATCGGGATTTTCTTCAATACAGTCTAACAGTCTATTATTCCGCTTCATAGGATGAGGTATATACCACCAAACCCATGAATCTTTTGCTGCCTTTTCCAGTTTTTGATATGCATTGATCAACGCTTTAGGATGCCATTTTGAATCAGGGCTTTCCCTAGTAAAAAGAGAAACGTCTGTCAAATCTTTTTGCATCCCGATAAAAAATAGCCTTGGTCGTGATTGAGGTAGAAAATCAACGGCATCCATTACAACTGCACCAAATCGATAATCCTCTTTCTGCATAGCACTGCATATCGCAGAAAAGTCTTTGCTTTCATGTGAAGTTAAAGTTCCGCAAACATTTTCTAAAACGACCATTTTAGGTGCCCTGTTCTCTGCTCTCAACTTTTTAACAATGTTCCAGAACGGCCAGAATGTTCCTGATCGTGTGCCGTCGAGACCTGCACCGGAACCTGCTGAAGACAAGTCCTGACAAGGAAAAGATGCCCAGGTAAGATCAGAGTGATTACTTAGCTGATCCGTAGTTATGTTTGCTATATCGTCAACTTTTATTTCATTGTTTCCCCAGTTAAGTTTGTAGCTTTCAGCTTTTTTTACATCAATATCATTTGCAAAAACGCACTCCCAATTCTGACCCAAACCAGCCCTGGCCATTCCGCCGCCGCAGAAGAATTCGTAAAATTTGAAAGGCTGATTCATATATTTTTTGCGATCTAAAATTATGGACTTATTATTTACATTAAGGCCGATCTTGTTTTATGATTAAACCGGAGTAAATTTAGACAAATACATTCATTTTACTTTATATTAAATCCAAGTATCTATTTATAAAGCTATAGTTTGTCTAACACTCCGCTGCGGTCCCGATGTATTGGGATGGCCCACTGACAGGTATGAACTATGCCGATATTAATTACCTGAAAACCCAGCTTCAGTAACGCACGTTGAATTTCTATAGATATGCGCAAGTAACGTTCTAAAAAATACTACCTCATCAGCTCTGCAAGTTTGCTTTCCAACTCCTTACCCCGGAGGTTTTTAGCAATGATCCTTCCGTTCTTATCCAGCAGGAAACTATTTGGGACAGCGGTTACGGTATATAACGCCGCCGTAGGACCTCCGTATCCATTCCGGTCGCATACGTTCTCCCAGGTATAGCCATCCTGGCGAATTGCGTTCTTCCACTGGGTGGTATTTTTATCGATGGAGACACTTAATATCGTAAATCCTTTAGCCTTATATTCATTGTATAACCTCACTAATGTAGGGCTTTCTTCACGGCAGGGAGGGCACCATGAGGCCCAGAACTCAACAAATGTGTATTTACCGCGAAATTCTTTAAGAGCGATCTTCTTACCTGCCGTATCGGCTGAAACAAAACCCGGCGCTACGGCGCCGATCGCGATCCTTTTGGTGGCATTAACTTTATGTACCAGTTGCCGGGTAAGATCATATTTGGGATATTTTTTCTGATAAATGGAAACCATTTGATCCATCAATGCAGTATCGGTTTCTGAATTCCAGCGTATACTATGATGTACTGCGGCAAGCGAGTTAATAAAAAATGGCTGCTCAACCCATTTTGCCAGTTCTGCTTTATAATTTTGAGAAGCTTTTTCATGCTCTACGTTCCAATATTCGATCCTTGCCTGGTCACCGCTTTTTACCGCAACTTCCGAGGAATCATAGGTCCGTTTTAAATACTTATCGAATACTATTTTCCTGTTTGCTTCATAATCAATAAGATATTGTGTTTCCTTTGAGCCCGTAACCTGGATAACGTCTTTGTTGATCTTGAGGCGGATCTTGTTGCCGGGTTTGGCCAATACCTGGACAAGACTTGTATTATCTACCCCAAGGTCATAAATTTCGGGCTCTTTTAACTTTATGACCAGGGTAAATTTACCATCCTTCCTTATTTTGGCTTCCTGTATAACTTTGTCGTTCCGGGTTTCATAATTGATCAGGGTGAGCTTGATGGACTTGCCTGAAAAACCTTGTGGAAGTGCGCCGGTAACAATTGCTTGTTGCGCAGCCGCACCCATTGATACCAATAGCAAAATAATGAGCATGCTGATGGTAACCATACTTTTTATTTTTGCCTTTGAGGAGGGATAACTTATCATGATAATATTTTACAAATGAATTCAAGCGTTTTAAATTATAAAGGTAAAGAACATTAATGCGATTAATTGATAGAATAGGTATAATATATCGAACTTCTCTTATAATTATGACAATTTTTTGTTTTATCGCAGGTTAGCTGGATTTTGCATAGTCTCAAGAAACTGAAATTTACGTTCCGGCTAAACCAAAAATGAAAGGTCCTCAGACGTGTGGGGCTTTCCTCCTTATTAAAAAAAGCCAATTCCATCATACGGTTTAATTTCTCCGTCGCAATCAATTTAAATTATTGGATATTAATTGGTTATGTCGTCTAATATTATTTAGATTTGATTAACCAACTAAAAACCTAAAAAAATGAAACTTTCAACCTTCGCAATTATCATTACGATCCTGGCGGCTGCCTTTGGCCTCGCATTTATTTTTATCCCCGCCCAGGTAGCCACATTTTATGGTCTTACCCAGGATACCGCCGGTCTCTGGGTCACACGGTATTTCGGCGCCTCGCTGTTGTTTATAGCAATGATCTACTGGTCATATAGCCATGTTTCGCCGGCTGCAAAATCATGGCCCAAATTGTTGATATTCAGCATTATTTACAACGTAATTCAATTAATTTTGACCACCATGGCACTTTTAAGCGGCGTTGGAAACTCGACCGGCTGGTCAACCGTCGTATTATATGCGGTGCTGACACTATGCTCGGCATACTATCTTGGAGTGTGCAATAAGGCAAGGGCAAACTAATTCAGTCTGTGGTCTGTGCCCCGATATGTATCGGGATCACCCCGCCACTTGAAAGGCAAAACTAAAGCATAAAAAAAGCCCTGTCCCTAACAATGTTGGGGACGGGGCTTTGCTGCTGAAGTTGGGCTATTCCCAGAGTCACGATATCTATCGTAGTACTGTGACCTTCTGATTAACAGCAAGATAAAGGCAGACTCGTTGTAATTTGTCAATACTTTATATTATCATTACGTATTGATTAAACCAGCCCAAAACTTAACACCCAGGAATGCAGCCATCCCAATCCCAAAATTCTACGAAATCATTGGTTCCGGTGATTGCTGCATCTACTGTTGGCGCGCTTGTCGAGTTTTATGATTTTTATATTTTCGGAAGTCTCGCCACTATAATCTCCACTAAATTTTTCCCAACAGGGAATCCGACTGCCGCCTTTTTGGCTACGCTGGCTACTTTTGCGGCAGGGTTGCTGGTACGCCCGTTTGGCGCATTGTTTTTTGGCCGTTTGGGAGATCTGATCGGGCGAAAATATACCTTCATGATTACGCTTGTGCTTATGGGTGGCGCCACTTTTGCAATTGGCCTTATACCGGCATACCAAACAATTGGTTTTTTGGCGCCAATTACAGTGCTCATTTTAAGGCTCCTGCAGGGGCTGGCTATTGGCGGCGAATTTGGCGGTGCTGTAACCTTTGTAGCAGAACATTCGCCGGGAAATAAACGTGGATTTTGGACATCGTGGATAACGATGGCGGGTGGTTTTGGATTGGTTATTTCGTTCATAGTGATCATGATAACCAAAAATTCTATGCAGGCGGCCAGTTGGGAAGACTGGGGTTGGCGCATCCCTTTTTTGTTCTCAATTGTTTTGGTGATCGTATCTGTTATTATCAGGAAAAACATGTCGGAGTCGCCCTTGTTTGCCAAAGCTAAAGCAGAAGGTAAAACTTCCAGCAACCCTTTGAAAGACTCATTTGGGAATAAGGAAAATTTAAAAGTAGTACTATTAGCCATATTCGGGCTAACGCTTGGAATTGGAGTGGTGGGCTACGCTTCGACTTTTTTTCTTCAAAGCTTTCTTATTAAATTTATGTTTGTCAACTATGACCAGGCCAACCAGGTATTAGCTATCGGTATAACAGCTGGCGTCCCTCTTTACGTATTCTTTGGCTGGTTATCTGATCGCGTAGGGAGAAAACCCATATTAATGCTGAGTCTTTTTTTGGGGATCGTAGGTTTCCGCCCGGTTTTCGATCAGATTTATCAAACCGTTAACCTTCAAAAAAAAGTTGAGAATAAGCAGGCTATGATCGTTGATGTGAAAAAGCAGCTGTTGCCAGGTAAAGAACAGCTTACTATTACAACGATACAGCATTTTTATACAGACGGAACGGTGTGTAAAGAAATAAAAAAGGAAATCCCCGGCATTGCTCAAACAGAAAATATAAAAAGTATAAAAATTAACTCCACTGATGAATTTAAACTGGTCTTATTATTGTTTCCCCTAATGATCATTGTTACAATGTCTGCAGGACCTATAGGCGCCTTTTTGGTAGAAATGTTTCCTTTAAAAATCCGTTACACATCCTTGTCATTGCCCTACCACATTGGCTATGGCATATTCGGCGGAATGTCGCCTGTAATCTCTGCTTACCTCATATCCAGGGCAAGTAATGCCCATCAGCCTGATTATTACCTGGCAGGCCTGAATTATGCCATTATACTTATGAGTATAAGTTTTATAATAGGGATTTTGTACCTTAAGGAAAACAAGGCAGAACAGGCGGTGCGCATAAAAAATCCTGCTAAAAAGAACAGGCTAAAAAGAATGCTTGGTTTTGTGTGGCTATTGCTTGGGTTAATTGCCGCTTATTTGGGCATTGTTGAATTAGGGTTTCCAAAGATAGGATTGGGCAAGCCCGACGACCTGATATTTGGCATTATTGTGATGTTGATAGTTACGCCGATTATTACAATTGGCTTGTTCACCTTTGGGAAATATGCAATACAGGGGGAGTATGACGATAAAGCCGATTGAAAATAAAAACATGAAAACACCTTCTGTGCAGGGGCAACCCTCTTTAAAAAAGGTACCGGGCCTTGCTTCGCTGTTTGTTGTAGCTATGGGGGGACGGAACTTGTCCCCATAACGAATCTTCCGGCTCCTGATCGCGTCTGCCCGAACCCCCAAGGGGGTTATCTTTGTTTGTCAACTCACAGCTTTTTATACGTCATATACCAATTCCATTCCCAGGTTTTACCGTTGTCGGCAGAAAATGCCTGGCTCCATTTAGAATTGTTTTTGTCCCTTACATCCCAGCGTAACAGCGCTATTATTTTTTTCCCATTGTAAGTGTCTTTGGTAAAAAAGTCGCCCACGCCGTCTTTAAATGAGCCAACATTTGGGGGCTCCATTGTGCCTGTATTGCTCGCAGCCCAATATATGCTCCAAAGTTTGGTCTTAGGGTTAAAAAGGCGAATGGTAAAACCTTCATAGGGTGGTTTTCCGTCAAATCCATCCAGTGCAGCATAATCAGTATTTCCAACGCTGTTCCGAAAAATTTTATGCATTTCAACAGTTGCATCAAAGTCTGTCCATTCAGTGCAATTATTCAACCTTGTTTTAAGCCGCTGGTTATGGATTTTCCATTTGCCGACAAAAAAATCAAAGTCATTTGGCGATGACGTTGGCGAGGCGGTAATTTTCAAGTCCCCGTTTGCGTTAAAAACCAGTTTGGGGATCTTTAAATTGTCATCATTTGCCCCAGGTCTTTTTTGCGCCCGTGCTTGCGTGGAAAAAACAAATAACAGGATCATTAATAAATACATGGCCCGGCGGCCGGAATAATTACAGGGACCAAAGCAGTTTTTATGTTCATTATTGCGTTTCATATTGATAAATATTTTATCAAAAATATCAGTAAATTGGTTCTGCAAAAAGAGCCATTATAATTAATTTAATAGGGCCAATCTATGGGAAAAATTACACCTCAAATATTAGTAACCTTTGTAAGCATCGAAAAAAATCCGGGAAGGACAATCCATACTCAACTGTACGAACAACTAAAGAATGGGATATATGAAGGGATGCTGCGCCCCGGCGACAGGATGCCTTCTTCGCGCGAAATGAGTGTGGATCTTAAAATTTCCAGGAATACGGTATTGCAGGTTTTTGAGCAATTAATGATGGAGGGTTTCTTTGAAACGAAAACCGGTTCGGGAACATTTATCAGTAAAAATGTAGATAAATTCTCCTATTCTAAAAATCGGTCGACCCAGCCGGTTCAAAAACCAACGCATTCCACAGCCAATCCATTCGGACAAAACAATGCTTTTAAAGGACATGTAAGTGCTTTGGAGCCTGTACTTCCGTTCCAGCAATCAGTGCCATTGATCCCGGAGTTTCCTTTTCCTGCCTGGGCGCGTATTAGCGCCAACATTATTAAAAAGATGAATTTGTTGCATTTAGGCTATGACGACGCCCAGGGATATTTCCCTTTAAGAAAAGTTTTGTGCGATCACCTGCGCATTTCGAGGTCAATAAATTGTGAACCGGAAAATATGCTGATAGTAAACAGCACCCGGCAGGCGCTGCATTTAACTGCAGAAATATTATTGAACAAGGGCGATCAATGCTGGATGGAAGACCCGGGCTATCCTGGCGCCACATCAGCCATACAACGTTTTGGCGGCCGGATATGCCCGGTACCTATAACAAATAATGGAATTGACTTAGATTTTGCGATGCAGCATTATCCGAACGCAAAACTTGCTTATGTGACCCCATCGCACCAGTTCCCTATGGGCGATACCCTATCGCTCGGTGAGCGTATAAAGTTATTAAACTGGGCTAAAGATAACCGGATGTGGATCGTTGAGGATGACTATGACAGCGAATTCAGATACAATAGCCGCCCTATACCGGCGCTGCAGGGCATGGACACAAATGGCAATGTGATATATGTTGGAAATTTAAGTAAGGTATTATTGCCGGCGCTGCGCCTGGGTTATATGGTTTTTCCAACCAAAGCTATTGCAAGGCAATTCGCTACCGGAAAATCTGCCATTGACGGGCAAAGTAATATAATTAACCAGGCCATAATAAGTGAGTTTATCAGGCAGGGTCATTTTAGCCGTCACATCAGGCGGATGAGGGTATTATATAAAAAAAAACAGGACGATTTGGTAAACTTAATTAATCGGCATTTAAAGACCAGGTTAACGCCGGCCCCGGTAGAAGCCGGCATGCACCTGGTGGCCTGGCTGCCATCAAATATTA
>Ga0206978_1187_pt1 | contig 12508 bp, 6 predicted proteins | sample Alteio_BWMinCont_21_FD_153477 | JGI IMG/M metagenome (GOLD analysis project Ga0206978, IMG submission 153477) | Enriched cells from forest soil in Barre Woods Harvard Forest LTER site, Petersham, Massachusetts, United States -... | ecosystem: Environmental > Terrestrial > Soil > Temperate forest >...
CAATCCCCGCCGGCGTTGTGCCGCCCGTCGGAACAGTCGCCGTCCCGACTGGCGTCAGGGTTCCGTCGGTCAAACCAATTTTGAAGATGCTGATGTCATTTGAGCCGGAGTTCACGCAATAGAGATACTGGCCAGAGATATCCACCGCGAGCGCGACGGGTCCCGTTCCGGTCGAAGCCACGGGCTCCATTACGGAGTTGAACATCAACTCTCCCGTCGATGCCACGATCGTGTAGGAATATATTTTGTTAGAAACGAAATCGGTGATGAACAAAAACTGTCCCGAGGGCTCGACAACTAGCGAACTGACTCCATTCCCAACCGGCAGAAACGGTTGCGCGCCGTTCAGCACCAAAGTGCCGGTACCTTCGGTGATCGTAAATTCACCAACGGTGCCGCCAGAGGAGGGACTGTTCAAATTTCCCGCATAGGCGTAGCGCCCGCTGGGATCTACGGCGATCGACGAAGTTCCCGAACCCTGCGCACCTAAACCTGGATTGATTACGGTCAGCGATCCCTGCGGCAACAGGATCGAGTACTCGCTGATAGTTCCCGCTCCGCTGTTCGCCGTGTACAGGTACTGACCGGTCGGATCCGTGGTCACGAACACAGGGTTAGTCCCCGTCGACGTAGCTGGTGATTCGGGTGTCAACTTTCCTGAGCTGACCGTGTACGTCGAAATATTGGAACCGAGGTCGTTGACGACGTACAGGAACGATCCCGAAAGGTCCGGCGTCATCCACGTCGGAGTGTTCCCCGTAGGAATGCCGCTCCCGAACGGGCTCAGCACTCCGCCGGAAATGCTGTATTCCGAAATGTCTTCCACTCCCGTGGGATTCGCGGAATCAGCAACGTAAGCAAACTGTCCGTCAGGCAATACCGCCATCCCCATGGGCTTGCTCCCCGTCGCAATCGGAGCTCCCAAGCTCGTCAGTTTTCCAGTAGCGGGGTCGATCATGAATTGCGATACCGTGTTGCTCGCGGTGTTTGTCACATAGAGTGACGTGGGTGTGAACGTCAGCGCACTGGACCCTGCGCTCAAGAGCTGGTTGGTGACGCCAAATCCTCTCGTCCTGATCTGACTGAACGGGAACAGCTGACCGACGGAAAGGTTACGCCCATAGACCCAGGCGTCCTCGCGATTGGCGACATAAACGAAATTTCCAGAGGGGTCTACGTTTACTTGATTCGGGAAGCTCCCGGTCGGATAGCTTGCTGGCGAGAGGGCCGTGAGCGCTCCTGATGCGCCGATCGAAAAACCGTAAAGTGCATCTGGGCTTTGGCCGGTCACGTAAAGGAATTCCCCCGTAGGATCCACCGTCAGCTGCCCACTGAGTTGACTTGTTCCTAGTAGATTCTTGAAGGGCGAACCTGTTACTGCGCTTAATCCAGCGGCGCTTACGTTGAATACATAGATCGAGCTATCTGACAGGACATAAAGAGATGGCCCGTTCTGCGTCAAGGCCATACTTGTGTCGTCCGTACCCCCCGGCACAGACGAGCCGACCGCCGTTAAGCCGCCAAGCACTCCAGAGGCGCTGCTTCGGTTGATCGCGTACATCGCGACCTGCGAAGTTGTGCCTACGCCACTCGTAGCGAACAAAAAGGTTCCGGTTGGATCAATCATCAATTGAATCGGATTAGAGATACTCCCGACCGTTGCCGGAGTGCCCGGATTTCCATTCTGGTCTAGCCCAAACACTGCAACGGTTCCTCCAAACAGGTCCGTGGCGTAGAGAAACTGCCCAAGCGGGTCCACTGTCAGATTCTGATATGGGCTGTTGACTGTCATCGGACTTGAGGCGGTTTGCTGCAGCTCTCCATTCGGCCCTAGATTCAGAGTCCACAGTTGCCCATTGGAAATAGATGGCGCCATAACATACAGCACAACTCCATTTGGATGGATGGCCGCCGAAGGTGGCAGGCCGGTAGTTCCGCCGTTGCCCAGTCCAGAAGGAATGAAGTAATTGAGCGCACGCAGTTGCCCTGTGGAAGGCCAAACGGCATACGTCGAGATTGCGGGCGCGGTGTCTATCGACGTGGCAACCTCGAAGACATAGCGCAAAAACTGGGCAGAGTTGACGGTGAAGACGGCCGCGCCGGATTTGCTTCCATCGGACACCGACGTTGCCGTAATCGTGACCATAAACGTCGCGGCAGCCGAAGCTGGCGCGGTGTACGTGATGGCTGTTCCAGACGCACTCGATGTCGCGGAAAGAGTTCCGCAGGAAGCGATTGTACACGCACCGCCAGGCATTGTGAGAGTCCAGGCTACCCCGCCATTGTTCCCGTCGTTGCTAACCGTTGCCGTGAATGGGAACGTCACAGGGCTTCCCGCCGTCGCGCTCGCCACCGGTGGAGTTACGTTCACGGCGATTGGCGGAGTGACGGTAATTGTGGCCGTTCCGGAAGCGGTTGTGTCCGACACCGACGTTGCCGTAAGCGTGACCGTAAACGTCGCGGCGGCCGAAGCTGGCGCGGTGTACGTGATGGCTGTTCCATTGGCACTTGTTGCCGCCGAAAGACTTCCGCACGGGGTTGGGCCAGTCCCAGTGCAAGTGAGGCCAGTCGACGAGAGCGACCAGTTTACCCCTCCCATTTTTGGGTCGTTACTGACCGTTGGCGTGAACGTGATCCCTGTAGGATTGCTTGCCGCCACGTTCGCCGTTTTCGGTGCGATCGACACGGCTATGTTGGTTGTCAACGTGATGGTCGCCTGCGCCGTCAGATTTGGAGACGCGGTCGTGTCAGTCGCCTGCAAAATCACAATCGCCGGATTCGTGACGCCTGCGCCCGCCTGCGGCATCGCACTTGGCGCCGTGTATGTGAATCCCGCCCCTGCTTTGGTTCCGTTACTAATGGAGTTCGTCGAGAGCGTCCCGCATGTGGTGCACGCTACTAAAGTCGAGCCGGCTCCTTGCTGATTGAGACTCAAGGAAACTGTGTTTCCGCTTGAATCTGTGACCGTGAAAGTTTGAGGCGTGCCGAGTGCCACTGACGGAGTTGGTGGAGCCACTGTGAGCGTAGGCCTCAGGGTGCCGCCGCCGGAACCCGAACCGCTCGGGCTGCAATTCCACGATAGAATCCCAACTAGCACTGCCAACAATAGATAAGGAAATGGACGACGCATGCACCCTCCACAGATCTCTCTTTATTCCGGAGCTTCCAAATCGGCGCACTTCACACTACTTCGCGCAGCTTTTTCATCTCCCCGTTTCACACGCCCGCGTTCAAACGCTTTGGCTAGAAACTCCTCGAACTCGAGTTTCCTGCAAATACCCGCGGGCTGATCCATGAGCGACTTGCTCCTGAGGAAATTGTGGCCGAGCTTGTGGTAAACGCACACGGCGGGTCAATCGACGGAGGAAAGTTTAGTTCTGCATTAAGTCTTAAGAGGTAACCACCAGATAACAAATGGCTTAGCCCTCGAAGTAGAGTTGCGAAGGCAGCCTTTGTTGCGGGTTACAATCACCGCCATTCACTCCTGCCCTCAAAAGGCTTGCCGATGGAGTCGATCTCCAGCCCCTCAATGTTCGAGTTCGGACCGAAAACGCGAAGCTGCAGTAACTCAGCGGCAACCTTTTGCGCCAAACGCTCGCGGCTCGCTCACAAAATCTCCAGCTATTGAATCCTCTCGACATAGCATCCTCGTCAGTGCGATTCTTCCCGGCGTGTACGAGAAACCTCTGCAAGGGTTCCAATCGAAGGCACAGCGCTCCTCCCCCGCTCCGGCCTTCAGCCAGAGTTCGTCTTCTGTGATGCTGGCGACGATGATTGAGCGAATTGACGCCCACCACCATCTCTGGCGTTATTCGAAAAAAGAGTACGGCTGGATTGCCGGCAATATGGCGCCCATCGCCAGAGACTTTCTTCCGCAAGATCTCCAGCAAGTGCTCACGTCTTCCGGAATCCAAGGCAGCATCGCCGTTCAAGCAAGGCAATCGCTTGAAGAGACCCAGTCCCTTTTGAACTTCGCTCAGGAATTTCCCTTTATTCGCGCTGTTGTCGGCTGGGCTCCCATCGCCAGCCCTGAGTTTCCGCAAGTCCTCGAGCGCTTTCACCATTTTGAGAAACTAAAAGGCTTCCGCCATGTTGTTCAGGATGAGGCGGACGATGCCTTCCTGCTGCGCCCGGATTTCAACGCGGGTATCGCGCTATTCAAACGCTACGGACTCGTCTACGACATTCTCATCTTCGAGCGCCAACTGCCCGCGGCTATTTCGTTTGTAGACCGCCATCCCACTCAGGCCTTCGTCTTGGATCACATTGCCAAACCACGCATTCGCGACCGCGTACTCGAACCGTGGCGCACCAACATTCGTGAACTGGCGCGCAGAGAAAATGTTTTTTGCAAGTTGTCTGGGATGGTGACGGAAGCGCACTGGGCCAAGTGGCGCCCTGAGGACCTACAACTGTATTTCGACGTCGTCTTAAATTCTTTCGGTCCCAAACGTCTGATGGCCGGCTCGGATTGGCCTGTCTGTCTTTTGGCAACCACGTATCAAACCTGGTTTTCTACTCTGCGCGGATTCATTTCTTCCTTGTCCAGTACAGATCAAGAAATGATTCTTGGCGGCGTCGCCAGTGAAGTCTATTCTCTGAGCCCGAAGGCTTGAATTCAGAAACCATGAAAGCTCTCGTAATCAAAGAGCCCGGCTCGGCCTCCATCGAATCTGTTCCACGGCCTACGGTCGACCAGGGGAAAATCTTGCTCCGCGTCCGCATGGTCGGCCTCTGCGGTAGCGATTTGAATTCTTTCCGTGGCAAAAATCCCATGGTTCAGTTTCCGCGCATCCCCGGCCACGAAATCGCCGCCACCATTGTCGAAGGTATCTTTTCGTTTCCGGCACTCGCCGCCGGTGTAAATGTCACCATGTCTCCCTACACAAATTGCGGCAAGTGCGCCTCCTGCCTCCGCGGTCGTCCCAACGCCTGCGCCTTCAACGAAACCCTGGGTGTCCAGCGTGACGGCGCGCTAGCTGAATTCATCACCATGCCACCCGAAAAGCTCTACCCGGCCGCGCTCTCGATTAAAGAGCTTTGCCTCGTGGAACCGCTCACCGTAGGTTTTCACGCGATTGCCAGGGGCCGCGTGACCTCTGCTGACAAAGTCGCCATCTTCGGCTGCGGTGGCGTTGGCCTCGGCGCCATCGCCGCCTCCCATTTTTCCGGCGCCACGACCATTGCCGTCGACCTCGACGATGATAAGCTTCAGCTCGCCAAAAAAGCCGGCGCCAAGCACATCGTGAACTCCACCAAAGCTCCGCTCCACGAACAGTTGTTGGAATTAACCGATGGCCGTGGACCGGATGTCATCATCGAAGCTGTCGGCCATCCTCAAACGTTTCGCGCTGCAGTCGAGGAAGTTGCCTTCACCGGTCGTGTCGTCTACATCGGATACGCCAAAGAACCGGTTACCTACGAAACCAAACTCTTCGTGCAAAAAGAACTCGATATTCTTGGCTCGCGCAACGCGCTACCCGAGGATTTTCGCTCCGTGATCAAAATGCTCGAGGAGCGTAAGTTTCCCGTCGAAGACGCTGTCGGCACGATCGTCTCCTTCGACGATGCCCCAGGCATCCTTGCAGCTTGGAGCTCGAATTCTTTGGAGTTTACGAAAATCATGGTGCAACTCGACTGATAGAGAGGACCCCTCCAGCGAGTTCCGATTTCACGAAGCTTTCTGGACAGTTACAGGAGAAGACGGACGATGGCCAAGGATCGACTCGAGAGTTCTCCAGGAAAAACGGCGCCCTCCGGCCGCCATTCCTTGTTTCCCACAGGCCAAATCGTTCCCTTCATTCTCGTCACCGTTCTCTTCTTCCTCTGGGGCATTCCCAATAATTTAAACGACGTCCTCATCCGCCACTTCATGAAGTCCTTCGCCATCTCGCGCTTTCAAGCCAGCCTCGTGCAAACCGCTTTCTACCTCGGCTATTTTCTCCCGGCCATTCCCGCGGCCCTTTTCATGAAACGCGTCGGCTATAAACCCGGCTTCATCGTCGGCCTCCTGCTCCTCGCTTCCGGCTGTTTCTTGTTCTGGCCGGCCGCGCTGCAAAGCAGTTATGCGTTCTTCTTATTCGCTCTCTTTGTGATTGCCAGCGGCTTGTCCTTTCTAGAAACGGCCTCCAATCCATTCATCGCGCAGCTTGGCGATCCCGGCATCTCAGAGCGCCGCCTGAATTTCTCACAAGCCTTCAATCCCTTCGGCGCCATGACCGGAGCACTCATCGGGATAATCTTCATCTTTTCCGGCGTCGAGCTGACGCCGTCACAAATCGCCACCCGCGAGGCCAACCATACCTACCAGGCCTACCTCCAGTTCGAAGTGCTACGGGTGGTTCGACCCTACCTCGTCATTGGCGTTGTCGCTGTGGTCTGGGCAATGCTCATCCTACGCACGAAATTTCCTGCGATCTCTAGCGAGAAGGGGATCGCCGTCGAGGATGGTAGCTTTCGCCAACTCCTCCACGAAAGGCATTTTCTGCTCGCCGTGGTAGCGCAATTCTTTTACGTCGGCGCCCAGGTTGGCACGTGGAGCTATTTCATTCCTTACGTTCAGGAGTACGCCCACCTCCCTGAAAAAACCGCCGGATACGTCCTCGTCGGCACTCTTGCCATATTCGGCGTTGGCCGCTTCGTCTCCACCTATCTAATGCGCTTCATTTCGCCGAGCCGCCTAATGGGTTTCTACGCCGTGGCAAATATGGTCCTCGTCTCCGTCGGAGTTTTCTTTCCAGGATGGGTCGGCATCTGGTGTGTCTTCCTAACCAGCTTCTTCATGTCCCTGATGTTCCCGACCATCTTCGCTCTAGGCCTGAAGGGTCTCGGCCCAAACACAAAGCTCGGCGGTTCCTTCTTGGTCTTGGCCATCGTTGGCGGCGCCGTTCTTACACCAATCATGGGTCTGATTTCAGACAAGTTACACAGCTACGCCCTCGCCTACTGCGTCCCGTTCCTAGCCTACATCTATATCTCCCTATACTCCTTTCTCGGCTCGCAGCGAGTTGGCAACGCTCCTGTTCTTAGCGAATCCGTGCCTCCAACTTATTGAGTCCCGCATAATATGCAGCGTAGTAACGTGGAGTGCGGCAGCTCTGCTGCCGCTTTTCTCAGCCACGAGCACGACCCCACATTTGGCCAGGCTCAATAGAGAGAAAAACAAATTTCCATTTGTCCCTTTGTAGAGCGCCGAGAACCTCACGCAGCCAAACAGACGCGACATCAAATCGAAATTTTGACGGAGAAATGGTTCGTCTCTAAACCATAAACCGCTTGTGTCGGCTGAGCAGAGTCTATATCGTGACCGCCATTGCTTTTGACTGACTGAAGGAATCGCAGCAGGGTTCATCTCTCGAAATGGCGCAAACGCTTCCCGAAACAGGCAGCTACGGATTACGGCGCGAAGTCCTCTCCCCCATGGAGACGCTCGCGCAGTCCGTCTCCACCATCGCGCCCACCACCACTCCAGTCGCCACCATTCCGCTAGTCTGCGCCCTTGCAGGAAATGGCACCTGGCTCGCCTACGTTTTGGCCACAGCCGCCATTCTCCTCGTCGCACTGTGTATCGGAAAATTCGCCCGCTATTCATCATCGCCGGGCTCGCTCTACTCTTACGCCTCAATGATTCTTCCTCCGTCGCTCGGAGCGACGGCTGCCTGGAGCCTTCTTCTCGCCTACATCGCCACAGGCTCCAGCGTAATAGGCGGTTTCTATCACTTCGGAAATCTCCTGCTGCGCGACGCAAGGGGCCACGGCACCTCAGCCGTTTTCCTCGCTCTTCTGGTCACGGCCATCTCCATCTGGATCGCCTGGCGCGACGTGAAAATCTCCGCCCGTCTGATGCTGTGGATCGAGGCAGTCTCCGTCTCCTTCATCCTGATCGTGGTGCTCCTCGTCTTGTTCCGCCACGGCTGGCATCTGGACTGGGAACAATTCCATCTTCGCGGCATGACCGGAAGTGGCCTGCGTCTGGGGCTGGTGTTAGCGCTCTTCAGCTTTGTAGGTTTCGAGAGCGCCACCACGCTCGGCTCCGAAGCCCGCAATCCTCTAAGAACAATTCCCCGCGCCGTAATCCAAAGCGCACTGCTCGCCGGAGCCATTTTCATCGTTTGCGCGTACACCGAAGTGATTGGCCTCCGTGCCGCGGGTCAAGATCTCGCCACAAGCACAGCCCCCATGCGCGTCCTGGCTAAACTTGCTGGCCTCCCGATTTTTGGTCTGCCTATCGATATCGGCGCCCTCGTCAGCATGTTTGCCGGGACCCTCGCTTGCATCACCGCCGCCGCGCGCGTTCTTCTTCTCATGTCGCACAACGGCCTCGCCCACGGCTCGCTTCGCAAAACCCACGCGCGCAACGAAACCCCAGGCCTCGCGATCGCCGTCACGGGAACCGCCGCAGTTCTCCCCGTTGCCATTCTCGCCGCGCGCGGCGCCAGCGGCCTGGACGTCTACGGTTGGATGGGCTCGCTTGCCACCTACGGCTTCATCGTCGCCTACGCGCTGGTCTGCGTCGCTCTCCCGCGCTACTTGCGCGTTCACAACGCCTACCATCGCGGCGCACAAACCATCCCCTGGCTCGCCTGCGCTGCCATGCTCCTCGCCCTGGTCGGAAATCTCTATCCCGTCCCCGAAGGCCCCTACGGCAAACTCCCGTATATCTATCTCGTCTATCTGGTCGCAGGCCTAACTTGGTTTTTCTTCCGCGCCCGCCATCAAAAGCCAACTTTGATTCAAAACTAGGCAATTTGGAGTGCGGCAGCTCTGCTGCCGCCTTTCTCACTTACTCGCACGACTCTATATTTGGCGACGCTCAAAAAGTTGCCTGTGACGTTCGCCGCCCTCGGTGAAATTAAAAAACAAATCGAGGAAAACGAAAGTTTGCGTTTCGGTTCTGCGCCCTTTTGGAATACTTTCCTGCAACCTTATCGTCACACGGGCGCAGCCAAGCGGGGTGAAACCGACTTCCTTCGTAAATTTTTTGCTTGGTTTGAATCCGAAAGACGGCCAGATGGGTGTGCTCGCAGAAAGTGGGAGGCGTCTCGGAATGACCAAGTCATCAAGCAGAACTTTCTTCTCCTTCGCAGCTTTTCTCTGTTGTTGTATCGCCCTGCTTCTCCCACTCGAAGCCTTCCCTCAACAAACTCTCGGCGGCATCACCGGCACCGTAACGGACTCCTCCGGCGGCGTCCTAGCCGACGCCGTTGTCACCGTCGTCTCCGACGCGACCACGCTCACGCGTACCCAAAAAACCACCAGCGTCGGCAGCTATGATTTCGTAAATCTCCCCATCGGCTCCTACACCCTCACCTTCTCGCACGACGGTTTCGAAACGCAAAGAATCCCCTCCATCGTAGTCCAAGCCGATCGCACCGCCACCCTCAACGCCACTCTAAAAGTCGGCCAGGTCGGCACCACCGTCACCGTCGAAGCCACTCCCCTGCTCAACGCAGTCGACACCACCAACGGCTACATCCTCGAAAAACTTCAGATCGAATCCGTTCCCCTGCCCACCGGCAGCTTCACCGGCCTCGCCATTCTCTCTCCTGGTGTTAACGCCGAACTCTCCAGCGGCTCCGGCGTGAACAGTGGCCTCGGCAATCTCCCCATCTGGGCTAACGGCCAGCGCGACACCAGCAACACTTTCCTCCTCAACGGCGTCGACGCCAGCAATCTCTTCAACGGCAAAAGCACCAGCCAGGTAGCCAGCGCCCGCCTCGTCAACAACACTGGCATCGGCGGCGCCGCCAGCATCTCCAGCACGACTGCCGAGCCCCTCCAAAGCACCGCATCCCCCTATCTCGCCATCGGCCAGGCTCTCCCCACGCCTGCTCCCGAAACCATCGAAGAATTTCGCGTCAACACTTCCATGTATGACGCACAGCAAGGTTCCACCAGCGGCGCCCATATCGACATGAGCACAGCCTCCGGCACGAACAATCTCCACGGCAGCGCCTATCTCTATCGCGCCTCGGACGCCCTCAACGCCGCTCCATTTTTCTACAACGCCAACCCCAATATTCCCGCCAGCGACAAAGTGCCCGGTCTCCATAATTACACCGCCGGTGGCACGGTCGGCAGTCCGATCATCAAAAACAAGCTCTTCGGCTTTCTCTCCTATCAACACGTTGAAAAATCCGACGCCGAAATTGGCAGCTCGCGCGTCGCCGTTCCTCCCGGTCTCACCGACGACCGCAGCCCCGCCGCCTTGGCCGCTCTCGTCAACGGCGTCACTTCTCCGGAATGTCCTGCGCTTCCGTGCAACTTCTCCGCTTCTGCTCAGGTCAACCCGGTCATCGGCACCGCTCCCGGCGACATCAGTCCTATCGCCTACGGTTTGCTCAATTACAAACTTCCCAACGGCCAGTTTCTCTTTCCCTCCGCCAACAGCTTCGTCCCCACCATCAGTTTCCCGGAAAACACCTTTACGCCCGGCACCGCCTACTTCAAAGCCGACCAAGCCGTCTCCGATCTCGATTGGATCGCCACCTCAAAAGACACCGTCTCCCTGAAGTATTACTATCAGCACGACCCCAGCATCGCTCCCTACGCCTACTCCGGCTCCCCCGGCTTCACACAGCATCTCGACGCCGGAAGCCAGGTCGCGAGCATCACCAACACGCAAGTCATCAAACCAAATCTCAGCGTCGTCGAAGTTTTCGGCTTCATTCGCGAAAAGGTCTACAGCACCATCGACCAGCCCTTCACTCCGCAGCAATTTGGCGCATACGTTGCCGGCCTCACCGGCGCTCCACTTTCCGACTCCACCATCAACACTTTCGGTTCTTCCTTCTTCCCAGGCATTTCCATCGTCGACGACTACGGAAACAACAACGCTGGATTTCCTTCGCCCCCGTACAACCAGAACTTCGTCTTCAACGCTGCCACCAACATCGGCAGCGGCGCCGCTTCCCAAGGTGCCTTCACTGGCGTCTTCCAAAACCGTTTCATGCCTAGCGCCAACGCCATCTGGACCCTCGGCAAACACACGCTCACCTTCGGCGGAAATTTCGCCTACACCCAGCTCAACACTCGCGATGAGCGCACCGACAAGGGCACCATTGGCTTCGCCGACTTCTCCCAATTCCTCCAGGGCTTGGTCGTGCCCTACACTCCCGACGGCTTCATCACCACCGCCTACCTCCAGGGCGACGCCAATCGCTACTATCGCTCCAACGAAACCGGCATGTTTCTCCAGGACAAATATCAAATCTTCTCCAACCTCAGCCTCACCGCCGGCCTCCGCTTCGACTATCACGGCGGCCTCACCGAAAAGTACGGCCGCCTCTACAATTTTGATCCCTCCCAATACGACTACAACGAAGCCACCGACACGATCGTCAACTCCGGTTTCCTAATCGCCGGAAATAACAAACTCTTCCCCAGCAAAGGCGTCAGCGATTCCACTCTCACTGGCCGCCAATGGGGCCTCGGCCCGCGCCTCGGCATCGCGTGGAGTCCCTCAAAATTCAATAACAAAATCGTGGTCCGCGCCGGCTGGGGCATGTACTACGACCGCGGCGAACTCTTCACCTATCTCTCGCCCGGTTTTGCCGCCGGTGTAGTTGCCGGCGGCCCATTCGGCGTCAACCAGGCTCCGCCCTTCGTCAACTCCCAGGTTTGCGGCGCACTCGGAAACCCTTTCCAGGGATTCATTCCCACCTGCGACCCCACACAACCAAACGGCGGCTCGTTCTCAAATCCCTGGGGAGCGACACTGCAACCTCCTCCCACCGGCAACCCAGCGAGTATCGTTCTGCCGAATGCCGCAGCCATTGAGAATGGCGCTCAGCTTTTCTCTTTCGCCGATTACAATCGCGCCAACAAACTCCCCTACACACTCAACCAAACTCTCGACATCCAGTGGCAACCTCGCAAGGATCTAGCCATCACCATCGGCTACGTCGGCAACTTCGGGCGCCATGAGGTTATCCCTGTCCCCTTCAATCAAGCCGGCATTGCCACTCCCAGCCATCCCATCCACGGCCAGAACTACACCTATGGCTACACCGTCCTTGCTCCCCAAAACTGCAATCCAACTCTGAACCCAGCTGCATGCGCCTACACTCCCGATTGCAATCCAAACGGCGTCACCACCGGCTGCGGCTTCATGGGCCTTCCTGACGGCTCCACCATGATGGCCAACTACGAAGGCGGCAACATCGACCTCCGCGTCCCGTACATCGGCTATTCCTCGGAATCCGAGTCCTACACCGCCGCTGGCATCTCCGCCTACAACGCCCTCCAGACCCACATCGAGAAACGCATGAGCCACGGCCTCCAGGTCGGTTTCTCCTACACCTACTCCCACGCGACCGACGAACAAAGTGCCATGGGCCTCTTCTACAACGGCAACAACGCCACCGACCTTCGCAGCGGTTACGGTCTCTCGGACTTCGACCGCACCCACGTCATCAACTTCACCTATCTCTACGAACTTCCCAAATTCTATGAACTGACCTCATGGCGCCCGAAGTTGCCGACGTAGCCGATGGTGATGGCTAGATCC
>Ga0206978_1041_pt1 | contig 12488 bp, 10 predicted proteins | sample Alteio_BWMinCont_21_FD_153477 | JGI IMG/M metagenome (GOLD analysis project Ga0206978, IMG submission 153477) | Enriched cells from forest soil in Barre Woods Harvard Forest LTER site, Petersham, Massachusetts, United States -... | ecosystem: Environmental > Terrestrial > Soil > Temperate forest >...
CTTCTAACTCCTTGTAGCTTTGGTTCCAGGCGATGCTTGCACGAGCCTAGCTGCTAGCCGATCAAAAGCCCCAGGGCCAGGGCGCCCTGGGCTAGAGGAACCCAGGAGCCGCGCTTCTACGCCTGCGGCGAGATCGTCATCATGACAGGCGATTGCCACGAGCGCCGACCGCCTAGGATCGTTAAGCCAACGCCGAGCCAAGGCCAATCCAACCCCAAGGCATCTCCGAATACAGATGTATCTATTATATCGTGTGAGTAAAGAGGCTTCCGCGGGATCGGACACAGGGTCGCGGGTCACCGTGAATTTTGACCTCTTGTGTCACGATCAGGAAAATTCAAACTGACCCAATACCAAACACAGCGGCGGCTAGAAAATCCACTCGCGAGGCTCGCCGAGAAATTGAAAGCCGCAGATCTGCGCAGGAGTTTCAGGAAGATGGAGCCAGGCGAGCCGGGCCTCTCCGGTAAATCTGCGCGCGGCAGGCATCCACAAGAAGACCTCAATCACCGAATTCTGCTTCAAGGAAACGCTCAGACCGCAGGCAAAGCCACGGCGGCTGACGTTCTCGGTAAAGACAAGAGATTCAAACGCTTCGCCTTTGGCATCCGTGCCGCGCAGCTTCAAGCCGATCCTCAAGTGGATGCGCGCTTCCGCGCGGCGATTTTCGCGCCGGCGGCTTATCACCGCGGACAAGCGCTCCTGCAAAAGATTAAAGTCGATGGGCTTTTCGAAATAACCGCTGACGCCCATCGAATCGCAGAAGTCCTTATAAAGGGCCCTGGGCGCGCCGGAGATGACAAAGACGGAAATAAGCTCGGTGAAACTCATGTTGGAAAGCGTCTGGCAGACCTCGAAGCCAGTGTGCGCCGGCATCATCAGATCCACGAGGACAGCATCGGGCTTGTGCTGGAGCGCCAGGATGATGCCCTCTTCGGGAGAGGAGGTGTCCATCAGTTCGTAAGAGTCGTGCAGGCGGAAACGAAGCATCCTGCGGATGGATTCGTCGTCGTCAATTATAAGAATGCGAGGCATTCCAACTCCTGGCTGGATAGAAGCGGCGTAACTGTATCCGGCTTGTATCCGGCCATACCCATTTTCAGCGGGGGGGACGGATAGTAAGTAGTTAGTTAAGTAGCGAGGTGCCTAATCGAATAGCATACGCAGGCCCAGGGCCGTGCGGGGGAGCACAGCCAGGAGTGGCTGTGCCACGCGGGCGGAACGCGCCACGAAACGAGCTTTACTTGGAGACGGACTTGGACTGTGACGACGAAGACTTGGGATCGCTTTCGTCGGCAGCCGCCGCTCCCATCTGGTCTAATTTTTTCTTGATTTCGGGGGCGAGCGGGCCCTTGGGCGACTGCTTCAAATAGGCGCGCATCTCGCCCGCGGCGCTAGGAAAGTCTTGCTTCTCGAGAAAGATATCGGCAAGCAAGGCGTGCACCTGAGGAATGGTCTGATTGGGAGACTTTTCGACCTCGCGGGCACTTCGCTCGGCTTCGTCCAGGCGATTCAGCTTGAAGTAGCCCAGGGCCTGGAAATAATTGGCGATATCGACGGCAGGATTGAGGGCCAAAGCTTTTCCCGCGGTGTCGACGGCCTGGTCATATTCCTCACCTTGTATTTGCAGGCCAGCCAGACTCACGTAAGGCGGTATGTACTTGGGATCAGCGGCGATGGCCTTTGCAAAGGCCTGGCCAGCTTTATCGGGTTCGTGCCCAGCGAGGTAGACTTTACCCAACTCGGTCCAGGCCGCCGCATAGTTATCGTACTCGGCGACGGCTTTTTCGAAATGCGCGGTGGCCGGCTTGATCTTGTTATTACGGGCGTCGTCTTCTCCCTTCTCGAATTCCTTGCGCGCGTTGGACGGAACCAACATGGACGTGACGCTGATGGCGGACCCTTCCACCCCGGCGATGCGCGCCAGACGAAAGGTGCCGACGTCAATCGTCTCCAGGTCTGGCGGACTGGTGATGGGACGAACCGACGGCTGGAAGCCGTCGACGGAAACGCGCAGTTCGCAGCCGAGCAAACCATTGCCGAAGCCGGGCGTGCCGTAGCCCGAATTGCCCACTCCATCGCTGCCGTTCAGGCCCAAACCAGCGCCCATCTGATCGTTGGCGGCGCTGTAATCGATGTTGCCTTGAGGGCCCGAGCCGAGGGTGAATTGGAAATACCCCTTCAAGTCCGTGCGAATGACCTGCAATACCCGGAGGCCGCAGTCAAGCTGCACGGAGACGGGCTCGGGGACAGGCTGGCCGCTCTCCATGAGCACGCGTCCGGACACAAAAAGAGGAGTGGGCGATTGAGAGGATGGCGGCCGAGACATCGGTTGCGAAGTTGAGTTGGGGACATTGCCCGATGAAGGGGCTGAGGGGGCGGAAGAGCCCGATCGCTGGGCCCAGGAGGCGGCCACCGCGAGCAGAACGAGCAAAGCCGCGGCGGGAAGGAGACGGAATCGCTTCATAAATCACCCCAAAAGGAAGGAACTTCTCACCTGTTAGGATACGCCCATCGGCAGGCGCAAGATAGTCAATTCCGCGGGGGGTAGTGGGTCAGTTTGAAGGCGAGGAGGGATTCTTCAACTTCGTTTAAGCGGCGAAAGCTCCTGATCGCCATGACTTTCGCCGCAGGAGTGGCCGCGCCAAGTTGCGGCGGGCGCCCTGGGCTAAAAAAAACCCGACGCTCCCAACGCGGCATGGCACGGCAGAGTGCCGACCGTGAGGTGAGGCTTGCTGGGGGCGAGGGCTGGCAATTAGACTGAAGAAAAGGAGTGGCGGCGGGACCGGTTCCGCGGGGGATGGACGCGCGAGCGGAGCCACAACTAGACTTTATCTACGAACTGCGCATATCGACAAACTGCTATCAACGAACTGCTATGAATGAACTTCAGGTTCAAAACGGCCGCGCAGAGGCAGAGGAGACTGGGCACGAGGGAAGGAGCCCGTCCGCGCGGTATAGCCTTGGATTCTGGAGCCTGGTGGCCACGCAGTTTCAAGGCGCGTTCAACGACAACGCGCTGAAATTCCTAGTGATTTACCTCGTCGTGGACATGACGGTGCCCGGGCCAAAGCAAAACTGGCTGGTGCTGGTGGTGGGAGCGCTTTTCGCGCTGCCGTTTATTCTGCTTTCGATGACCGGCGGATTCCTGGCGGACCGCTTCAGCAAGCGCTCGGTGACAATCGGAACGAAATGGATGGAGTTGGGCGTGATGCTCTTCGCGCTCGGGGCGCTGGCGCGGGCGAATTTGGCGATGGAAGCGGCGGGCGTATTTTTGTTGAGCTCGCAGGCGGCCATTTTTGGCCCTTCGAAGTACGGGCTATTGCCGGAGTTGCTGCCGGAGAAGGACCTTTCGTGGGGCAATGGCGTGGTGGAGCTGGGAACGTTCCTGGCGGCGATCGCGGCCACGGTGGCCAGCGGATTCCTGGCGTTTTATTTTCGCGGGCATCAGGAACGGTCGGGCGCCATTCTATTGGGCTGCACGCTCATTGGGCTGGCGACGAGCTTCGGGGTTACCCGGGTGCCGGCGGCAAATCCGGCGCGAAAATTCAACCGCAACCCGCTCGGCGATCTGGGGGAACAGATTCGCAGGATTCGCGGCGATCGCGTCTTGAACTGGGCCGTGGTGGGCAATTTCTATCTGTGGTTCCTGGCGGCTCTGCTGCAATTCACGATCGTAATTTATGGGCACGATATTTTGCGGATCGACGACCGGCACATCAGTTACCTGCAGGCAGCGGTGGCAGTGGGCCTGGGATTGGGAAGCTTGGCGACGGGCTATCTTTCCGACGCGAAGATCGAATACGGACTGATCCCGGTGGGCGCGGCGGGGATGATGGTTTTCGGGTTCCTTTCGGCGGGGCATGGAATTTCGCTGGAACGCGCGGCCACTTACCTTGGCCTGCTGGGTTTTTTTGGCGGCTTCTACGCGGTTCCGCTGAACGCGCTGATTCAGCATCGGCCCGACCCGGAGCGCAAGGGCGGAGTGATCGCCGCGGCCAACCTCATTTCGTTCGTGGGCGTGTTCGCAGCCGCGGGCGTTTACTTTGCGATGGCGGAATGGCTGCGGCTGCGCGCGGACGACATCTTTCTGGCCGGGGCGTGCATGACGCTGGCGGCGACGCTTTACGCCGTGGTCTTCCTGCCGGATTCTCTATTGCGCCTGGGGCTGTGGGCGCTTACGCACAGCATTTACGGCATCCGCGTGGAAGGCCGCGACAATATTCCCGAGCGCGGCGGAGCGCTCTTCCTCACGCAGGACCTGACGCCGCTGAAGGCCATGTTTCTGGCCGCGGCGACCGACAGGCCGATCCACTTTGTGGCCGACGCGAAGCCATTTGCGCGCATGGCTCCGCTCGTCCGCAAAGCGATGCGGATTACGTGTCGAACTGAGGATGACAGGGCTGATGATGGCATAGCCAGGGCTGATGATGGCGCAACCAAGGAATTGCTGAGAAAGGCTGCGGCGGCATTCTCGTCCGGCGAGGTGGTGTGCCTGGCGGGAGAAGCCGCGAGCGAACTACTGGAAAATCCGACGGAGAGCGAGCGCTGGGAGGAATTCCTGCGCGAGAGCAACTCGCCCATTGTCGTGGTGTCGGTACGAGACGCCGCCGGCCGTCCGCTGCAAGACGACGATGTGCGCTGGTCCTTGAGTTTCTCGTCCCGAGGGCGGGTGACTGTGAAATTCGGAGCGCCCGCGATGCCGGGAGAGGGCGCCTGTGTGCCCCAGGCACTCCGCTCGCTTTAGTCAGCACCTGCTCCGCGATTTGCCGCCCCCAGCCACGCCGATTAAAAGAGCGACAACTTCATTCGAAAAAGAGACAACTTCGCTTAAAAAAGAGACAACTTCACCTTCAGGAATTTCGCGGGATTCTGACGGAAGTCGTTGAGAAGCAAACGCAGATCGCCCGCGACGCCGGTGGTATTGTCGTAAAACTGCGGATTGGTGAAAAACTTACCGGCGCTGCTATTGGGCGAATTCAAATTGGCCGTAACCTGCTTTAGATTTTCGCCGGTCTGGCGCCAAGTGGCGTAAAGCTCATCGTCGGTGGCGAGCTTGCCGAGCGTGCCGCGGCCGGCGCGCACGTCAGAAAGCAAGGCGTTGCCGCTATCCAAGAATTGCCGGGCGCTATCATGGAAGCTGGAATCGAAGATAAGTTTGCCGAGAGTGCCTTTCTGCTGATCGACAGCGGCCATGACGTTATCGAGATGGCCGACGGCGGAATCGGCCTTGGCGTAAAGCGCGTCCGAGGCGACCAGCTTGCCGATGGTGCCCTGGCCCTGCTGCACGGAAGAGGTGATCTGATCGGCGCGCGAGAGGACATCGTTCAGGCGATTATAGGCGGTTTCGTCGTGCAGCAACTTGCCGATCGTCCCCTGGCCCTGCTGAATGCCGGCGACCATCTGGCTGACCTGGGAGGTCAGCATGTTGAGGTGCTGCATCAAGTCAGCGCTTTGGGAGACGACCTGGGTGAGGGCCTTTTCTCCCGAGCCCGGCATCCTAACTCTACGTAATTATCAGAAAACAAAAGAACTTATATCCATTCCGCCGTGGCAAGCCCTGTCGGCGCTAAGCCCTTTGGAATCACAACGTTTGCCGACCAATAAAAATAACTACCCTGGAATGATACTCTTGCAAAAAAAGAGGGGGGGAGGGGTCCCCCGGCGCAGTTCGCATGCCAAACGACCCTTCCGTGCCGAGGCTATACCCAGCCAGCGCGCCGTGCGCTCTGCCGGCGGCGGCTCGTGACTTCGCAGCTATTGCGCTGCAAAAGCATCGACAGATTAGTCGCTGACGCCGAAGCGCCTGAGCACCGGCTGAAAAAGACTCTTGGCCCCTGGTCCCTCACGGCACTGGGCATCGGTGCGATCATCGGCTCGGGAATTTTTGTTCTCACCGGGACGGCTGCCGCCGGAGAATATTTCCAGGCTCCCTCCATCCTGCACGCCCAAGTCCTCGACCTGCTCGTCAATTATCTGCGGCATGGTGGTTCCGCGGCCGTGCTCATGCACGGGCGTCCACCCGCTGGACCCGCTATCGCGGTTTCGTTTCTTCTCGTCGCGCTGGCGTGCAGTTTTGCCGGTCTTTGTTACGCGGAGCTCGCCTCCATGATCCCCATCGCCGGCAGCGCCTATACCTATTCCTACGCCACGCTGGGCGAAATCTTCGCCTGGATCATCGGTTGGGATCTGATTCTCGAATACGCCGTCAGCAATGTCGTCGTCGCTATCGGCTTCAGCTCCTATGCCAAATCGCAACTCACCGCGTTTGGAGTGAACTTGCCGGACCGGTGGTCCAGCCCGGTCTGGGAATCGGGACATTGGACCGGCGCGATTTTCAATCTTCCAGCGTTCCTCATCGTTTTCCTCCTGACCATATTGCTCGTGCGTGGAGTACGAGAATCCGCCGAAGCCAATAATGTGATCGTGGCGGTGAAGATTGGCGCGATCCTCACGTTTCTGGTCGTTGGCGGCATGCTGGTCAATCCTGCCAACTGGAGGCCGTTCGCTCCCTCGGGCTTCGCCGGGATTGTCACCGGCGGCGCGATCGTGTTTTTCACCTACATCGGCTTCGATTCCGTCTCCACCGCGGCGGAGGAAGCGAAGAATCCGCAGCGTGATCTTCCTATCGGCATCATCGGCTCGCTCATCGTCTGCACGATTCTCTACATCGGGGTTTCCATCGTCCTTCTGGGGATGATGAAATACACGACTTTCGTTTCCGGTGAGGCTGCCGACGCCCCGGTGGCCTACGCCTTGCACCATCTCAGCACGAGCCGCTTGGCCGGATCGGTGATCGTGATCGGCGCGTTGATGGGCATGGTTTCATCGCTGCTCGTCTTTCAGTACGGCCAGGCGCGCATCTGGTATGCCATGTCGCGCGACGGTCTGTTTCCCAAGATCTTCTCCGCCGTCCATCCGCGTTTCCAGACTCCGCATCTGTCCACCTGGATCGCTGGCTTCGCCGTGGGCATCCCCGCGGGGATCTTTGCGGTCAGCGATGCAGCGGATCTTTCCAATATCGGAACGCTTTTCGCTTTTGTCCTGGTATCGCTTGGAGTGATCCTCTTGCGCCGCAATGACCCGCAGCGGCGGCGCGGCTTTCGAGTTCCGCTGGTCCCCTGGTTCCCACTGATCTCCATTATTCTGTGCGGCGGATTGATGATGGGCCTCACGGTAATCACCTGGATTCGTTTTGTGGTGTGGCTCGCGATCGGCCTCGTGATCTACGCGGGTTATAGCCGTAGGCACAGCGAATTCGCCCCGAAATCGGCCCCCGGGAAATTCTGATGGCGAGATCCTGATGGCTCGGCAGCTCTCGCTACAATCGTGGGCCGCACGATTTCAATTGCTGCCCAAACCCGAGCTGCACCTCCATCTCGAAGGCACGATGGAGCCCGCCACCGTTGTCGCTCTCGCCGGAAAATATGGCGACCTTCTCACCGAAGGTGCCGTGGCCGCGCGCTATGCCGCGCGGGATTTCACCGCGTTTATCGAGGCCTACAAGTGGGTCACTTCGTATTTGCGTGCCCCGGCAGACTACGCCCTGGCGGCTCGCCGCATGTGCGAACAGTTGCTGGCCCAAAACGTTGTGTATGCCGAGATTACTCTCTCCGTCGGCGTCATGCTGTTGCGCAAACAGGATGTCGCCGCCAACTTCGCCGCGATCCGCGAAGCCACCGCGCCGTACCAGCATGCCGGGCTGCGCCTGCAATGGATATTCGACGCGGTGCGCCAGTTTGGGCCTGCTGCGGCCTGCGACGTTGCGCGATGCGCCGTGGACCTGCGCGGCGCGGGCGTTATCGCCTTTGGAATGGGCGGCGACGAACTCTCTCGTCCCGCAGCCGAATTTCGCGACGTTTATGAATACGCGGCCGCCCACGGCCTGCATCGGCTCGTTCATGCTGGAGAGATCGGTGGCCCGGATTCGGTCCGCGATGCCGTGGAGATACTCGGCGCCGAGCGCATCGGCCATGGCATCGCTTCGGCGGCCGATCCGGAGCTCATGGCGTTGCTGGCGGAACGGTCTATTGGCCTGGAACTCTGCCCTACGAGCAATCTGTGCACCGGCGCCTTGGCACGGCACCTCGGCCGCCCCAATGCGCACACCGATGCGTGCCCCGACGCGCGCTTGGCCGAACATCCGCTCCCGCTCCTTTTTCGCGCGGGCATACCCATCAGCATATCGACGGACGATCCCGCCATGTTCAGCACGACTTTGAACGCCGAATACGCCACGCTGGAACAGATGGGCCTGGGCGGCGAGGAGATGTTGCGCATCTCCGAGAGCGCGTTTCGCGGAGCTTTCCTTCCATCGGAGGAAAAAATGGCCTTGGTGCAAAGCTTCCGGGCTCAAGCTGCCGCGCTGGGCCTGCTATAATGCCTGCCATGAAAGCCCACGTATGGGTCATGCTGAAATCGACGGTGTTGGACCCTCAGGGCGCCGCGATTCAGCAAGCGCTTGCCTCGCTTGGTCACGCCGCTGTGCGAGACGTTCGCCAGGGCAAATTCTTTATCCTCGATTTGGATAGTCTGGACCGCGCTGCCGCTCAGGCCGAAGTGGAGCGCATTGCGCGCGACGTCCTTACCAATCCTGTGATCGAGGATTTCCGCTTTGAAATCGTGGAGGACGCCAAACCCGCCACGGCCGGATAGACGGCCAGATAGATGGCACGTTAGATGAATAGACAGGCGGCAATCGGGCCGATTTTTCATTTGGGGTTTGCATAGCCGAAAACTACGGCCCCTCACGTAAGGCGCTCTCCAAAGTCCTTGTGCTACCCTGAATGGCCGGTGCATTTCTCACCCGGTTCCATTCCAAGGAGATTCCATCGTGTGCGGCATTGTCGGCTATATCGGCCCTAAGAAGGTTGTACCCCTCATCCTGGACGGGCTTCGGCGCCTCGAATATCGAGGATACGATTCCGCCGGCGTGGCCGTGGTCAGCGAAAACGGCCATCTGGAGATTCGCCGCGCCTCAGGCAAGTTGCCCAATCTCGAGGAGTCCATCCGCCAGCACCCCATCGACGGCATCTACGGCCTGGGCCACACGCGATGGGCCACGCATGGGCGGCCCACGGAAGAGAATGCCCATCCGCACCGGGACTGCAAGGGCGAGATCGTCGTCGTTCACAATGGCATCGTCGAAAACTATGTGGAGTTGAAGCAAGAGCTTGAAAAGGAAGGACACAAGTTCGTTACCGAGACGGATACCGAAATCGTGGCGCACCTGGTGGAGAAATATATGGACGGCGGCCCGCTGGAAGACGCGGTGCGCAAGGCCGTCAAGCGGCTGAATGGCGTGTACGCCCTGGCGATTCTCTCGACCAAGGATCCGCGCAAAATCGTGGCTGCCCGCAATGGACCGCCTGTCGTCGTGGGCCTGGGCAAGGACGAATGCTTCGTGGCCAGCGATATCCCGGGCATCCTGGCGCACACCCGCGACATGTTTTTCTTGGGAGATGGGGACATCGCCGTACTCACTCCAAAGGGTGTGAAAGTCACCGATATCGACGCCAAGCCGGTCGAGCCCAAGATTCATCACGTCACTTGGGACCCCATCACCGCCGAAAAAGGCGGCTTCAAGCATTTCATGCTCAAGGAGATTTGCGAGCAGCCTCGCGCCATTCGAGACACCATGCTGGGCCGCATCTCTCAGGAAACCGGCAAAGTCTTCCTCGACGAAATGGCCATCACCGAGGAGGAGTTCCGCAATTTCCGTAGCATCAAGATCGTCGCCTGCGGCACGAGTTGGCACGCCGGTCTCGCCGGCAAATTCATGATCGAGCGGCTGGCCGGGATTCCCGTGGAAGTGGACTACGGCAGCGAATTCCGCTATCGCAATCCCATTATTGACGATCGCACGCTGGTCATCTGCATCAGCCAGTCGGGGGAAACGGCAGACACGCTCGCCGCTCAGCGCGAGGCCAAACAGAAGGGCGCCAAAACGCTGGCCATCTGCAATGTGGTGGGCTCCATGGTCACGCGCGAAGCCGCCGGCACGATTCTCACGCATGCCGGGCCAGAAATCGGCGTAGCCTCCACAAAAGCATTTACCGGCCAGCTCACCGCGCTGATGCTGATTTCGCTCTATCTCGGGCAGACCCGGGGCAAGCTTTCCGACGACGCCGCGAAGAAACTGATGCAGCAGTTGACGCGCCTCCCGCAGAAACTGGAGATGATCCTGCAAGGCGATCAGGAGGGCATTTACGAAGCGCTGGCGCGGCAATTTTTCCGTTATACCGATTTCCTCTATCTCGGTCGCGGCATTCACTATCCCATCGCTCTCGAAGGCGCCCTGAAACTAAAGGAAATCTCCTACATCCACGCCGAGGGCTATCCCGCGGGGGAAATGAAGCACGGCCCGAATGCGCTGATCGACGAGAACTTGCCCGTGGTCGTGCTGGCCACGCGCGACGAATTCGACTCCGACTCCATGGTGCGCTACGAAAAAAGCGTCTCCAACATTCAGGAAGTGAAAGCGCGCGACGGAATCGTCATCTCCGTGGTCACCGAAGGCGATCACCTTGCGCGTAAAGCTTCCGACCACGCCATAGAAATCCCCTCCGCGCCGGAATTGATGGCCCCGATTCTCGAGATCGTGCCTTTACAATTGCTCGCTTATCACATTGCGGTGCGGCGCGGCTGCGACGTGGACCAGCCCCGCAACCTGGCTAAATCGGTTACGGTCGAGTAGGAGAGCGATGCGGGACCCACCATCTACCGCGGGAGAAGCCTAAAAGTAACAGTAACGAACGTACGCATCGGAAACGGCTTCCCGTCGAAACCGGTCGCTGGCTTGAGCAGCCATCCGCTTACGGCTTCAACGGAGGCTCTTGCTAGTCCTTCGTCAACGGCTCCAAGAGCCACAGCATCCTGAACCGTGCCCTGTTCCGTGACTGTTATGAGGAGCTGAACAGATCCCTGCAATCCTTTTTGACGTGCAAACCCCGTGTACCGAGGTTCAGGGCAACTGACGCATGAGGGGACCTTGACTTGCGCCGAGACGGGCGGAGCGTCAGGAGCACGGGGCGTGGGAACGGGCAAAGAGACACCAGTCGCCGGGTCTTTCAATAACGAAAGGATCGTTTTCGTCGTAACCAGGGAGCACGGTATTCCACTATCAAACTCGTCGAGCGCATAAAGGTGCTTAGAGTCGGCAATCGTGGTATGGAGTTCGCAAATTGATTGCTTCCGGCGGAATGCTTCGCCGATGACAACTTCGGCACCTGCGTCCGATGCGACGACATCGAGTGCGCCCAGGTAAGCGTCGATGCTTAAAAATCCGTGATCCATAAGATGGCTAACCGCTTCTTGCCTGTCGATGAACTGGACATTCGTGATGGTTTCTTGCAGAGCCGATCGCAAAGCTCGATCGAATTGTGCACAAAGGTCCGGTACGCCCAAACACCCGGCCAGCGGCGTTGTTAAAATCGTATGCGGCTGCACCTTTTTTACTTTTTTCGCCGTTTGTACCGCTATACGTTCGATTTCCGGGGCGGCTTGTCCTCTAACCGACTGCAGGGAACTGAAGACAGACACAACCAGTAGTACATGCGGAGCTAACACGTCAATTCTCATCGTTCGTACCGCCAACCTATTTCACTTCAATCACGACATCGACAGTGCTTTGATCACGATTGACACGCGTCTGTGTCTGGATTGAAGAGGCACGGACCCTCGCTCCAGAAAGCAGGGAAGGCAATTCTTTGCCTGTAAAATCGCGCAAATAGGAAGAGTCATAAACCTCGGAAGGTTTCAAACGCCACTTCACCTCAATAGACTTTGACAACTCCGGCGTCACGCCGTTGATGTTCAAAGTTCCCATGCGAAATTGCTGCCCTTCGGAGACAGTGGTATTGAAACGAACGGTTCCATTCCCGTCATCGTAAATAACTTCGGGTCTCAGCTTGGCTTCTATATATCCTCTTTTTCCATATGACTGCGCAATCTGCTCCCATCCCGCGTCGATTTTCTTTCCGTTGGCGAGATCTCCCATTTTCATTCCCATCAGTACGTCGAGATCGGGCGAGAGCAACACTTTGTTATCGCGCCATTGGACCGAGTTCCAGTTGTAGGCGAGGCCTTCCGCAACGGGGAAGGTAACCTCTAAATCATACTCGTCCGAACCGGCGGCATGGTTAGCGACTCGGGTTGTTGGTTGGCCCAAGGACGCGCGCAAGTAGCCGCGTTCTCGGTATAGCGGCAAAAAGGTGTTACTACCGAAGGTAAGGCATTCAACTCTGGAGTAGGTTCTTCCCACAAGCGGTCCACTTTCTTGCGCGAGTAGCTTGAGGTCCATGCTTCGAATGCCATCAAAACGTACGTTCTGGATTTTGAGCGACGGCCCACTAACGCTAAACAGGTGACTCCAATTCGCGTTGCCTAAGCCTCCGTATTGGGTATGCTCGACCTTGGCATCAATTTTCTCGTTTGCAAGAAGCATTTCCAGGGCTGCTGTTACACGATTAATCAGCGTGCCAGACTCG
>Ga0206978_1192_pt1 | contig 12264 bp, 9 predicted proteins | sample Alteio_BWMinCont_21_FD_153477 | JGI IMG/M metagenome (GOLD analysis project Ga0206978, IMG submission 153477) | Enriched cells from forest soil in Barre Woods Harvard Forest LTER site, Petersham, Massachusetts, United States -... | ecosystem: Environmental > Terrestrial > Soil > Temperate forest >...
CGATAGATTTCACGATGGCCAGTCCCAGTCCGGTTCCTTTGGCCGGATAACCGCTGCCGACCTTGATCTGATAAAACTTGTCAAATATTTTGTCATGTTCTTCTTTGGGAATGCCGGATCCCGTATCCTTCACGGAAACCATCACAAAATCTCCTTTGTCCGTGGCGCTCAGCGTGATCCCCCCCTTCATCGTGAACTTGATCGCATTCGACATGAGATTATCAAGCACCTGCATGATGCGATCGGGGTCTGCGAGCACGAGGGGTAAATTTTCGGGAATTTGAAGGGTCAACTCCAAATTCTGGGCTTTGAGCTGCGGGGCGAGGTTTGACGCCATGCGTTGGCAAACGTCCCGCAGATTGATAGGCCGAAGCTGCATTTTAATCTGGCCGGCTTCGATGCGGGAAATGTCCAAGAGGTCCGACACAAGCAGCGTCAGCCGATCAATCGCGCGATCGGAGGTTTCCAAGAAATGCTGCTGTTGGTCGTTCAAAGGGCCGGTTTCTTCGTTTAACACGATGGACACAAACCCTTTGATGGTGGTGAGGGGTGTCCGGAGCTCATGGCTCACCATACTGATAAATTCATTTTTAAGGCGATTGATTTGTTCGAGCTTTTCGTTGGCCGATTTCAGACGGTCATACAGCCGCGAACGCTCAATGACAATGGCGACTTGCTTTGCGACGAGGCCGGCCAGGCGTCGTTTTTCCACATCGAGTTTTTTAGGCGTGCGCGTTCCGATGGCCAGGACCCCCAGCGTCCCTTGTTCCACCGTTAAGGGGAGATACAGAAGCTGATCCAGTTGAAACGCGCTGAGGAGTGCATCCTTCTCCCAACTGGACGACGAAGCGCCAGGTTCAAAAAAAGCCGTCTGACTTTCGCGAAACACCTGAGCGAGCGGCACTTTTTCCGATACCCCGAGGGTCAAGGCGCGGGCATCGAAGGACATTTTATTGTCCCAATCGCCACCCATCATCGCGAGGGCTTCGCTTTCCGCATGATGAAGGAAAAAGAAACAAAGATCGGCCCCCAGCGACTGGCGCGTGACGCGCCCGACGGCGGCCACCGTGTCCGTCAAAACCGGAGGATTGGGCAACTGTGCGCTGATTTCCTGCAGCAGGCTTAAATCGTGGACTCGCTGATGGAGCTCCTGATCCAAGGCAATCCGGTGCAAGACGTCCGTCAGCCGCCCGGTGAGAAGAGCCAACAGCCGCACATCGTCTTGATTGAACAGGCCGTTGGCTTTATTAATGACGCAGAAAATTCCCCTCATGACATCGCCCTGCAACAGTGGAAGGACCAAGAGAGAGCGTATCCCCATGGTTTTCCAAGATGAAGGAAGGCTCTCCTCTGTGTTGATGAGATTGAGAATTTGAGGTTCCCGGGTCCGAATCACGTGGCCCAACCACTTGCTTTCGTCGGTTTTACAGGTGAGTTTTTGGGCTTCCGCCGGCGCAAGATCAAATGCAGGGAGAATGGGCTCCAGAGTATCCGGAGACCCCTGAAACAAAAAGAAGGCGGCACCCTGAACTTCGATGAGTTCTTTAATCCCCGCAATCATGACGCGGACAATCTCGTCAATCCGGGTCGAGGCCGCCGTGGCGAGCGCGAGTTCATAGACCGTTTTGAGTTCGCGCACTTTCTGGACGAGCCGGGTATTGGTCCTCGAAAGTTCCTGGACGGTCGATGCGACCTGCGCTTCGAGATGGTGGTGCGAATTTTCCAGATCGGTGACGCGCTTTCCGTTATAAAGGGCGAGGGCCAAATGGTCGGCAAGCTCGGTTAGTCCCTCGACAGCGTCTACAGAAAAGCTCTGGAGGGTTTGAGAGCCGAAGAAGGCCGCCCCGAGGACGCGCCCCTCGGCCTTGAGAGGAATGATGAGCGCGGCGGAAAGTCTTTGGCGCTGAAAAATCGTATGCAAGAGCGTGTCGGTCTCCGTTCCATTCGGAGACACAATTTGGCGGGGAAGGGCAGAAGCGAAGACCACCCCAATCGACCCATCTCCCTTGGGAACAAGGAAAGACTGGGCAAAGGTGCTGGAAACCCCGATGGAAAATTCGACCCGCAAAATTCCTTCTCCGGAGTCGGTCATGAGAAGACAAGTGGAAAGCGCATAATGATGCAGAATTCCAGTTAATAAAGCGTCCAAGGCGCTTTTTAAATGGCTCGGCGCGCCGAGTAATTTGGATGCTTCATAAAGCAGGGCGGCCTGTTGTTCGCGGTCTTTAGGAGAGTCGTTTTTTTTCATTTCAGCATAGATCGGGTCATCATATCGGCCAGAGCGTGGAGGGCTGTCGGAAGATCAAGTCCCTCATAAGAATAATCGCCTGTCCACACCTCGATTTTTGTCGAAGAGTCGATGAGATGCGCCCGAATTCCAACCGATGCGACGAGAGAGACCACTTCCGTATGGCGAACACTCTGCGACGGCCCTTCCGGCGTGAGTTGAGAGCCGCTACGCGAAACCACCGGATTATCCACCACCGCCGCCTGGTTGCCCGGCGTCATCAGCGGCGTATTCCCCAAAAAAACCGTCAATTGATTGTTGGATTTATATTCCGTTACGGTTCCTTTCAAAATGGCATCGCCAGGGTGACGCGCGTCAGTGACTTCACGACCCGTTCCCAGAAGCATTCTCACAAATTCATCGGAGGCTGCGGATCCGCCTGGACCTTCGAAAGGAATAACTGAAATCCTCCGAATTTTGGAAGGATCAAGCGGAGGCTTCACCACCGGCCGATGGGCGGCGCATCCTATCCAACCACAAGTCAAAAGACAAAAGGCATATGGCAAATAATAAAAATATACGTTTGACCTTTGACTTTTGAGCTTTGACTTTTGACGTGCTGTCATCATCCCCGCGTTTCAAGATACTGGATGTGTTTCTGGGCGATTCCTTTGAGGACATCATCCTGGTTCAGCGATGAAAACCGATGCCAGGCGTCGAGTGCGCGGTCTGTTTGGTTGTTCTTCTCATAGATCAAAGCCAAATGGTAATAAGAGGCCACGGAGCCGGAATCCACGGACACTGAGCGTTCAAACGCCCTTTGAGCCACATCCCATCGACTCAGGCGACAGGCCACTACGCCCAAGGCAACGGCCATGGGGGCGTCGTCTTGGTCTAAGGCAAACGCGAGTTGAAGTTCGGTGTAGGCTTCCTCATAGCGGCCAAGCCGTTCATAGGCCAGACCGGTCTGAAAATGCTGGGAAGCGGGACCGTCTGCACAAACCAAACGGAAACTAAAAGCGAAAAGCGAAAAACTAAGAACTAAAAACCGAGTTATTTTTTCGCTCTTCGCTTCTCGCTCTTCGCTTTTCGCTGCCGTCAGCATTTTTCGATCGCCAAGATTTTTTTGACGCGTCGCCCGTGGCGGCCGCCGCCGAAAGGCGTTGTGAGAAAAACTTTGATCATCGCCTGCGCTTGTTTAAGCCCAAGAAAACGTGCCGGTAAACAGAGAATATTGGCGCCATTATGTTCCGCGGCCAAAGTCGCCGTCTCGGGATTCCAAGCGACCGCTGCTAACGCCCCATGAACCTTGTTCGCGGCCATGGCCATGCCGATCCCTGTTCCGCAAAAAAGAATTCCTTTGGAAACGCGTTTCTTTGTGACGGCTTCAGCAACCTCTTTGGCGAAATCAGGATAGTCGGTCGACTCTTCCGAAACGGTTCCGACATCCAGAATCTGATGTTTTCCACCGCCCGCTGTCCGCAGCCAATTCAGGAGTTGGGCTTTGAGTTGGAAACCGGCATGATCAGATCCGATGGCTACTTTCACTTTGAGATCACAACTTGCCGGTCATAAAGCACGATCTTCGCAAACGAATCCGGCTCGAGACTCGCGCCCCCGACCAGTCCACCATCAATATCCTTTTCCTTCATGAGCGTCGACATATTGTCCGGCTTCACCGAGCCGCCATAAAGGATCCGAACCGTGCTGGCCGCGCCGTCCCCATAAAGTTTGGCGAATTCCTTGCGGATAAAATCATGTGCTTCTTCCGCCTGCGCGGGGGTGGCGGTTTTCCCTGTTCCAATCGCCCAGACCGGTTCATAGGCGATGACGACGGATGCGGGCGAGGCCAACCCTTTCAGACCCTCTTTAATTTGTCGCTCCAATACCTTGAAGGTTTGATTGGCCTCCCGCTCCTGCAGAGTCTCGCCGATACACGTGATGGGCGTGAGTCCTCCCGCCAGAACGGCTAAGGTGCGTTTGTTAACGGTGATATCGGTCTCGCCAAAATATTGCCGACGCTCCGAATGGCCGATGACGACATAGGGCACACCAATTTCTTTGAGCATCCCGATCGAAACTTCTCCGGTAAAGGCGCCTTTTTCTTCCCAATGCGCGTTCTGTGCGCCAACTTTGATTCCAGAGCCTTTCAGCTCTTCCGCCAGCGCCCAAAGCGCGGTGAAGGGGGCGCAAAGCACCACCTCGCGGTCCGTTAAATTATTGACCAGCGGCTTAAACGCCTTTGCAAACGCGCGCGTCTCCGACGCCGTTTTAAACATCTTCCAGTTGCCGGCAATGATGGGTTTTCTCATGCGTGCAGTTTACTTAATCCGTCGAAGGAACCGCAATTTTGGGCAGCGGACCGGCAGAGGCTTGTAACGCGAGACGGAAGGTAAAGACACTCCCTTCCTTGGGCTGGCTGAAAAGCGTGATATGGCCGCCATGCGCTTCGACAACCATTTTACAGAAGGTGAGACCGAGTCCTGTGCCACTCCGAACGTTGGTCTTTTGTCCATCACTCTGAACAAATTTTTCGAAGATCCGTTCTTGCTCTTCTTCGGGGATTCCCTCGCCGTTATCCCGCACTTCCACGGCCAATTGATTTCCATCCCGATAAAGGGAAACAGCCACCTCGCCTGAGGCCGCCGGCGTATGTCGGAGCGCATTAGAAATCAGGTTCCCCAGAACGCGGCCCAGAAGAGCGGAATCGCCTTCGAGGGTCGCGAGGTCTTTTCCGATCATCAAGGTGAGTTTTTTCTTGGCGGCTTCGGCCAACGGCTGAAAATTGGACACAATACTTGTCGCCCAATCGGCCGGGGTAAAGACTTCGCGGCGTAGCGACAATTTTCCTTCTTCGATCTTCGCCACATCCAACAAATTCTGAATTAGCATGAGCATTTCCTGGCTCGAGCGGCGGGCCATTTGCACAAAGTGCGCCTGCTCCTTGGACAATTTTCCCATGTCGCCGACCAGGAGACTTTCCAAGCTGGGAAGAATGGTCGAGAGCGGCATTTTGAGATCATGCACAATCATATTAATCAGGTCTTGGCGCATGCGCTCGAGGTCTCCCAAAGACCGGGTCATTTTTTCAAACGTCGTAGCCAAATCCTCTAGCTCGTCATGGGTATGAATATCCAGATGAATTTCGCGCTTGCCTTGTCCGACCTCTTCCACGGCTTGCTGCAGCTGCCGCAAAGGCTTCAAAATCCGCCAGGACACCCCGATGGCAATCAACAGAAAAACGATGACCGAAACGACCGTCCAGAGGATGAATTGCCGGCGCATATGCTCGAGCGGCGCGTAGACGTCCGCCTTGGGCTGTTGGATGACGACGGCACTCTTGAGTAGAGGGATCGGAAAGGCAAGCGAGAGATGTTCTTCGCCGCTTTCATCGACATAATGCGTGAGGCCCGTCGGCCGATCGGGCTTTTCCGACCAGGCACGCACCACTGGGCGTGAGGACCAATTAGAATGGGCCAGCACCAGAGATTCTTCGGGGTGCGCCAGCAGCGCTCCCTTCGAGTCCACGATGAAGGCCACACCGCGGGGACCGACGGTTGCCTGCTTCATCAGCGCTCCCAGCCTAGTAAAGCTCATCTTGGCCACGACCGCTCCCGTCCGGCTTGGGTTCGCAAACGAGCGGATGGGCTCACCCAACAAAATGGTTGGAGCGCGGTTGCCCGAAAAAAACGGCGAGCCCACATACGACTGGCGAAGATCCTCCGATCGGTGGACGAGACGCGGAGAGGCGGTTTGTTGACTCACTTTGAGAAGCTCCACTCCCGAAGAGCTGACAAACATGGCTTCCTGAAAATCAGGAGATTCTTTCAGGAGATTGCGCAGCGCTTCGTACTGATCAACCCGCGAGCCGGCCGAGAAAAAAGAACTATGCGCCACGAGAGCGACGAGCCCCTGAGCATGATTTATTTCGCTGTTTACTTCTTCCGCAATACGTTGGGCAAGCTCTGTTTGTTGCTCCTCAATGCTTTCCAACAGCGCGTGGGAGCTGATCGAGCGATAAATGGCGGAAACGAGAAGGGCCGGAAGAACAACCGCGGCCACCGAGAATATCAGAAGCCGAACAATGAGAGACCGGCGACGGATCATTTGGGTTTGCCTACAAGGCTTTGCCGTCTTTTCTGAGGGGCCGGGGAATTACGATGTCCGAGGCTTTCATAAACGAGTTCGGCTTGGGCTCGCGCTTTTTCCATCGCCCGATACCGGATATCGCGATAACCGCGAACGTCTTCGGGACTTTTCAAGAGGTCCAGCCATTGGCGATAAGCATTTTCATCTTCTGCATCAAATCGCTCCGCCAATTCTAAATACCAATCCCTAAAGTCCTTTTCCAGACGGTGCCATCCCGGCAGAAGCCGCCGCAAAAATTTCATGCGCTTCATGAGGGCGAGCTGCCAATCCCGCGTGACCATATCCCACCGGATATTTTTTCCGAACAGCGTAAATTCGGGGCGGTTGAAGTGGCGGTAAATGACCCGGTCCCCGTTCTTCTCATCAATCGAGTAGCGCACATGATCCCGTTCGCGCTTCTCAGGACTCGTCAAGAGATGCGCGACATAAATTTCGTCTTTAATGGCTATGACTTTGAAGGCATGGTGTATGACGGCCCGGGTCGCCTCCCATCTCCATTCGCGCCGGTCTTTGGCGGCCGTCCGGAGTACCAGATCCGCGTAACGCTGAGCGAGTGGCAATCCCTCATAGTGGATGAGATCATAAACCCGAAGAGCCAAGTCGCGATGCGCGACCTCATCGATATCCAGCTCCAGCATTGTTTCCTGCATAAGAACACGGTAAGCCTCGGCCGTTTTTTGCCCGTAGGATTGAGCCAGATAACGTTTCTTCTCTTCGAGCAGGGACTCCACCGTATAGATTTTATTCGGCCGCTCGAACGCTTCCGGTCGAACCACGAACACTCTCCCGGCGCGAAAAGCCTGAAGATTAATCGCACGGTTATCAGCGGAAACGGATCGAGCAACGGCTTCTTCCAGTTTTTCCAAGGAAAAGGGCAGCCGCCCCAGCTGACATGCCGCGCCAAGAAGAAGCATGTTGGAATAAAGTTTGGAGCCGAAATAATATTCGGAAACGCTTGAGAGATCCTGCCCCCAATAGCCGTCAGAGCGCACATTTTTCCTCAGCATGTCCTCGCAGGATCCGATACCCGCGGGATCTGTTCCGAGAAGCATACGGATCGTCGGGGATAAGGCGGTATTGACGACGGCGCACGTTTTTCCGGGATAAGAGACGCGAAGATTCGTTTTGGGATCCAGGCCGCGCGCCGCTTCCAGAAGATCAATGCCGAGAATCAAATCCGCTTTTCCATAGGGAACGAGAGGCGACAGAACACCGCCTTCCCGGCTGACCAAAAGATGCGCATAGACGCCGCCGTTTCGGATCGCCAGGCCCTTCTTATCCGAAAAAAGAACACGGTAGCCTTCCAAATGTGAGGCATTCACCAAAACCGTAGAGACGACTCCAGCGCCTTGTCCTCCCACGCCGGCTGCAAATACCGCCCAGCGATCTCCAAGGGGCGCTATCTGAGGATACGGCACATCTCCCATGTAGGGGAGAACCGGCGCAAGACGCGGCGCGCTTGTACGCCGCACAAGAATCTCTTCAAAGGAAGGACATGCTTTGACCTTGGCGCAGGCGCCGTCGGAAACGCAATGCGTTAAATCGGTTACGATCTTGGGGCCATAGAGCGTGTTTTCGATGGCCAAGCCCGGACAGCCGGTGACCGTCGTGCATTCCAGGCAATACTCACAAACTTCCGGCGTGATATTGATATGCCGTTCTTCCGGCAAAAATCCTTGCCGGCGTCGGGTGCGATTTTCTTCTTTTCGAACACGTCGTTGCGCGGTGAGACCGCATTCCTTGTCGGCAATGATAATCTTAACGCCGTCTTGAAGAACCGTATTTTCGAGCAGTTCACGGTAGCTGTCCCGGTATTCGGGGTTTATGCGGTAGACAGGAAGATTTTTTCCGGCCATCCCCTGAACGATGGCCTCGATGTTTTGGGTGAACGTTTTTTCCCCCATGAGATTCATTTCAGTCCCAGGGGTCGGCTGGTGGCCCGTCATGGCGGTCGTTTTGTTATCGAGAATGATGTAGGTGATGTCCTGGCCTGACTTAATGGAGTCCGAGATCGCGATCATTCCCGAATGAAAAAAAGTGGAGTCTCCGAGGAAAACGATTTGCTTGTTCGTGATAAACGGATCAGCCCCTGCGCCGGTACCTCCGCCCAACCCCATCCCCGAATAGTTATGCATGAGCGGCTTGTTCGGCTCAAACATAAGCATCGTGAAACAACCGGTTTCACCATGAAAAACGAGATCGACCGGTTTTTGTTTGTGGACCCGCTTCATGTAGGCCGGATCGGCAAAATCCTTTTTAATCTGCAGGAAAACTGATGAAGAATCGCGATGGGGGCACCCCGGGCAGAAAGTGGGCGTCCGAACAGGCAGTTTGATCTCCGTCTTCTGCGTGGCTTCCAATATCTCGCGTTCCGCCGCCAGTTTCGCTCTTTCGGAATTCGCCAATCCGATTTCTTCTTTTAATAAGAGAGGAATCAGCCGCTCCAGAAGCAGAGACGTGCTCAGTCCGCGCGTTTCAGGAATACCGGCGAGTTCATGTGGAAATTTTTTGCCCCATAGCTTTGTCCCTAAACTCGCGCGATAGAGGATTTGAAGGACCTGGCTTTCCAAAAACCCTCGCTTTTCTTCAATGACATAGATGGCGCCGACTTGCTTTGCCAGATCAAGAACGGATTGCGGATCGACGGGATAGGTCAGACCCAGCTTCAAAATCGGAAAACGACCGGAAAGCCCCAGCTCGGACAACGCATGCTCCAGATAGCAATACGAAAGTCCCGAAGCTATAAAGCCGATGGGGAAGGGAGCGGAATTTTTTAAGACATTCACTTTGCGTTTCCGGGCTTCTTCCAACAATTTCTCAAATCGTTTTGGCAAACTGGCTTCCCGCTCCCAAGTGCGCGGCGGCAAGAGAACATTCGTGTCGAGATCGATCCGAGACGTATCCAAAGTGACGGGATTTTGGGTGTTTACCTCCGGGATTTGATTGGGCCGCACCCACACCGTTCCCCCTCCATCCGCTTGGTTGGTCGTAACGAGATAGGTGAGGTAAAGGTTGGCGGCGCTCGAGAGCTCGAAAGCAATACCCACCCAATCTTTCATCTCTTGGAAGGTGGCCGGTTCCAGGATCGGCATGTGAAGATGCTGCGAAAGAAACCGGGAATCGTTATTGATCTGCGTGGAATCGATCCAGGGATCGTCGCCGACGACCACGATGCTTCCGCCCTCGTTGTTGGGTTCGGAAAGATTCCCGAGGGCCAGACCATCAGCGGCGACATGGAGCCCGACACTTTTCATAACGGCCATCGCCCGTACACCAGCCATCCTCGAGCCGTTCAGCCGGGCCACACCGAGTGCTTCGTTATTGGCCATCTCCGCCAAGATCCCCCGCTTTTTCAAAAGATCGCGGTTGGCATACGCCGTGTCGAAAATGTCTGAGACCGGAGAGCCGGGATAGCCGGTAATGAGCGCGCACCCAGATTCGAGCGCCCCTTTCAAGATCAGCTCGTTTCCGGTGAAGACTTCGGTTCCCTCTTCTTTTAAGAAGCGTTCATCCATGCTGGCAGGTTACGGTGCCGGCGCGCCCCGGCAGGCTTCCTTGTTTAATTGTATCGCAAGGAACCCGTTCCGGGTTCTTTAAAATGGTTTGTGCAACCTTCGGCAGATATACCCACTCTACGCCTTCGCGCGCCGCCCGCTCGACGAACTCGTGAAACTGCGGGAAATATACCGTTCCTTCAAATTCGGCATGGATCGTCCAGACATTCAACTGATCTTTTTTGAGAAGCTTCCAGGTTTCTTCGACAAGATTGTGTCGCGTGATACCGTCCCAGGCCAGCATCTCATCCCAAGTCGGCAGCGTCGTCGGGATTTCAAGCGTTTTCAACGTGGAGCCGTTGAGAGTAGGGAAGAAGGGGCGTGTTCCTCGCGAATCGCTGTGATACAGGAGCTTCCAAGAATCCATCGCTTGCCAAGTGCCTTCGCCCGCCTGCCATCCCGGAGCGGCGAAACTTCGGGGATCTTCTCCAAAAATATGTCGATAGACGTCTCTGACTTTCTCGAGTTCACACATGGCACGTTGGGCATTCCAAGTGGCGGCTTGGTCGTGCCACAAAATGTGGTCGTAGCCGTGGGGACTGACTTCAAATCCCTGATCGCGCCATTCCCGGAACTGATCCCGAAAGGAGGTCCCCATCGGCCGCGCGGGGAACAACGTGCCGGAGAGAGCCGTGCGAAAGCCATAAATCGATAGGGCGCTCGTGCGTTTCATCTTCTTTAAAAAACCAGAATGGCGGAACAAACGGGTAACAGCCCATCCCGAGTTGTCAGGACCCAAACTGATGAAGAAGCTGGCCGGGATCTTCTGCGAGAGCAGGAAGGATGCTAAGCGCGGTGTGCCGTCGGAAATGCCGCGATAGGTGTCAACATCGATTTTTAATGCGATTCGGGCAGACACGGAGGTCTGCCCCTACTTTCCTACCGGGGCTTTCGAGGCTTCAAAATGCGCCTTTTGAAACCAATCGATGGTTTTTTTGAGCCCTTCTTGGAGGGAAACATTGCAATTGACCTTCAGGATCGTTTTCATCTTGGTATTGTCGGGCACGCGCCGAGGAATATCTTCATAGCTCGTCCCGTAAATCTTTTCCTGCGGAACGAACTGAATGCTGGATTTAGCGCCCGTGATTTTGATCATGGTTTGGGCCAACTCCAGAATCGGCGTCTCGCGATCGGTGCCGATGTTGAAAATGTCCCCCACCGCCTCAGGAACGAGGCCCGCGGCCATCGTGGCACGGATGGCATCATCCACATAGGTGAAGCAGCGGGTCTGCTTGCCATCGCCAATTACCGTGACGGGTTCGTTCCGCAAAAGTTGGCCCATGAAGATGGTTAGCACGCGGCCTACATCAATTTTATCTAGCCGCGGCCCGTAAATGTTAAAGAACCGAACGATCACGACCGGCAGCCCGATCTTGCGGTAAGCAAAACAGAAATGCTCTCCGGCAGCTTTAGATGTGGAGTAGCACCAACGGTCAATACGGGTTGAGCCCAAAACGCGGTCGTCATCTTCCTTGAAGGGCACCTTTGTATTACGACCGTAGACCTCGGACGTCGAGGAGAAAACGACTTTCTTGTTATAGCGGTGCGCCAACTTCAGGACGTTCTGCGTTCCATTGATGTTCACGTTCAAGACTTCGTAGGGATCACCCACGTAATGCTCGACGCCGACAACCGCCGCCAGGTGATACACCAAATCCGACTGGACGATCAAATTCTCCAGCATTTCCATATTCATGATGGAATCGCGAACATAGCGGAACCGAGGATTGGACAAGAGATGCTCCACTTTAAGCGACGGCGCCATGTCCATGACCGTCACATCATCGCCGCGCTTTAAGAACCCTTCCGCCAAATGCGACCCGAGAAATCCTGCTCCGCCGGTAATAAAAATTCTCATTGGTGTTGTGACCCCTTTCTGCAATTTGCTTGGCTGGGGCTAGTTTGCCCAGATCCAAGGCGCGAGGAACGCTGCGTGCCCTCTGCGGCACGTAAGTGACGAGCAACGAAGGAGCTGGACAAAGGAGCCCCAGCCCGAAGGGAAGGTCCATCTTTGGTCAAATTCATCGTCAGTCCTCCTCGACGTACCGCTGCGGGTACGCCATCGTCGTCCTTCCTCGAATTTGCCACAAATCTGGGCCTTCCAAGCAAATTGCAGAAAGGGGTCACAACACCGGCTCCTTTTCTCTTTTGGGAGACTTATAGATTTGCCGAACCACAAAACGGGGCCGTTTGCGCACCTCATTGTAAATCCGACCTACATATTCCCCAATAATCCCGAGCGCGAGGATCATAATTCCAATAAACGCGAAAAGAATGGCAAAAAGTGTGAAGAGTCCCTCAGCTTCCGGCCCGACGATCAAGCGCCGGATAAAA
>Ga0206978_1195_pt1 | contig 11990 bp, 8 predicted proteins | sample Alteio_BWMinCont_21_FD_153477 | JGI IMG/M metagenome (GOLD analysis project Ga0206978, IMG submission 153477) | Enriched cells from forest soil in Barre Woods Harvard Forest LTER site, Petersham, Massachusetts, United States -... | ecosystem: Environmental > Terrestrial > Soil > Temperate forest >...
TCGGCAAAAACACTAACATCATCAGTAAAAAAGTTGGCTCTTTCTTTTTCCTGGCCGAGCTGATCGTCGACCTTGAGCTGGAATACGATATTGAACCTACCGCAGATCATTGCGGCACCTGCACCAATTGTATTGATGCCTGCCCTACCGAAGCCATCGTTGGCCCTTATGTAGTTGATGGCAGCAGGTGTATCTCCTATTTAACCATCGAACTAAAAAATGAGATCCCGGAGGAGTTTAAAGGCAAAATGGATAACTGGATGTTTGGCTGCGATGTTTGCCAGGACGTTTGCCCCTGGAACAAATTTTCGGTTCTGCACAACGAACCAGCCTTTAAACCGCACCCGGACCTGCTTGATTTAAACAAAAAGGACTGGGAAGATATTACCGAAGATATTTTTAACAAAGTATTTAAGAATTCCGCAGTAAAAAGGCCTAAATTTAAAGGCTTGAAAAGAAATATCGATTTCTTAAAAACCTAAAGCAAACCACCAGTATCCAGTAATCCACTATGAAGGCATCAGTTATCCTCCTGTGTTTATGCATTTTATTGATATCATTTGCGTGTAAAAAGCCTTATACACCTGCAATAATTGCTTCGAATCCCGGATATTTGGTGGTTGAAGGCGTTATTAATAGCGGAAGCGACACCACGGTAATAAATCTTAGCCGTACAGTATCTTTGGCCGATTCAAAAATAAACAGTCCTGAAACAGGTGCAAAGGTTATCGTTGAAAGCAGCAAAAACGACCAGTACGCCCTTACAGAAACTGTTGCCGGCACTTATATAACTATAAACCTTAACCTGCCAACAGACAGAACCTACCGGCTTCACATCTTTACTTCAAAAAACAAGGAATATGTGTCGGATTTTGTTAAAAATATAACAACCCCGCCCATTGACAGCGTGTACGGAGTCCCGGGTAAATCAGGTGTGCAATTTTACGTAAGTACGCATGACGCGGTTAATAATCCGGGGTATTACCGATGGTCGTACAGCGAAAGCTGGACTTACCTGATAGATCCGTCTGAAGAGCCGGGGTTGGATTTCGTAAATAACCAGATCGTTGCACGTTCAATGGCAAATCTCATTAGCAATACCTGTTATAAGTTCGGGCCTTCGTCAAACAACATTTTTTTAGGGGCTTCCCACCTCGCGCAAGGCGCAATCAGCAAGGTCCCGCTTGGGTATGTAGCCGCCTCAACCGGAAGGTTAGCCGGTACATATTGTTTAACGGTAAAACAATATGGGTTAACAGGCGAGGCATATACCTTTTGGAATTTGCTCAAAACTAATTCGGAGCAGTTGGGCACACTTTTCGATGCGCAGCCATCCTCCTCAATTACTAATATACACGCTGTAAATAACCCGGACGAACAAGTTGTAGGCTATGCCAGCGTTTCAACGGTCGCGACCAAAAGAATATTTTTAAGCGGGCGTACGCTACCGCTGGCAGTAGAAAGCCCTCCCGTTTACCCGACTGAATGCCCCAGTTACTACATTCCCATTGACCCGATAGCAACTTTTCAATCCAGGCTGCAGCAAACATTTGGATCCGGGGACACTGTAATAATTAACGCAGTTACAATTTATCATACCACTACCGTTATAGGATATGATTACACAGCAAAAAATTGTGTGGATTGCCAGACGTCAGGCGGCACTAATGTGAAACCTCCTTTCTGGCCGTTGTTATAGATCCTTTCGGAATTCGGATTAACTTCGTTGAGGGCCTCGCCGTTTTCGATTTCGGAAATAGGAAGATTTCGCAGTGTTTTGGAAGACTCACGCGTTAAAATCGTTCTGCAATTGACATTTCGCATTCAAAAAATCCGAAATCGAAAATCCCAAACGGCGATAGCCTTCTTGAACTCCGTTAAAAAACAAATTATAACGTGAAAAATCCGAAATCTCACAAGCCTTTTTTAAACTTATCGGCAAGTAATTTCAGCATGTCTTCGTTTACCGGCAAAGCAGGCCCATCATCTTTCTTTTTGAAGGGTTTATGCTCAGGCCTTCCCTGGAAGTTATTTCTTGGGGCATCAGGCCGTGTAAACTCCTTTTTTACAGGACTTTCGACAGGTTTTGCATCGGCAACCGGGGCTTCCTGTGGTTTTGGCTGTGTTGGTTTTGGCTGCCGTTCCGCCGCCTTTTTAGCGTTCCACCGGGCATATATTTCTTCGAGCTTACGTTTGGTATACAAAGGGAAATCACCCTGCATCATCCACGAATAATAGCTTGGTTCACTTCTCAGCACATCCTCAACAGTTTTGCCTTTGTGCTTTCCAAAATTAAATGTTTCCTGACCCTGCTCGTTGAAAACCATCCGTCCCGCAAAATCAACAGGCCTGCTAAGGTTAGTAAATTTGTGCAGTGCTTCAATATCGTTTACTACGGGAAACGACCGGTTCCCTTTTTTATCTTCCCACTCTGTTTTTTCGTACTTCGCAACCTGCGCCAATAAAACCTCCATCGTAGCACGCGTATCAGCTTCGGCCGAGTGTGCGTTTACAATTTGCTTATCGCAATAGAACTGGTAAGCAGCTTTCAAAGTACGCTGCTCCATCTGGTGAAATATATTTTGAACGTCAACAAAATGGCGGTTGTCCAGGTCGAATAAAACATCGGCGCGCAGAAACTCCTCCATCAGCATCGGGATATCAAATTTATTAGAATTGTAGCCGGCAAGGTCGCTTGCATCAATAAACACTGCAATTTCTGATGCCAGGTCTTTAAAAAACAATTCGTCCTTTACGTCCTCATCATAAATACCATGCACCAGCGACGATTCCAGCGGTATAGGCATCCCGGGGTTTATCCGCCAGGTTTTTACTTCTTCACTGCTGTCGGGGTGAAGTTTGATAACAGATATTTCAACAATACGGTCGGTACCTAAATTAGTCCCGGTAGTTTCAAGGTCGAAAAAAGCAAGCGGCCGTTTTAAATTTAATTTCATCTGTTTGTATTTATTGTTGCCCGGTAGTATTTTAACTGCCTGATTTATTTATGTTTAATTTTTTCTATTGCAGGTAGCTTTAATTTCAAGCAAGTGTGCAGTGGTGGCAAAAGTCTTAAAAAGAATTTATACTATAAATAGTTAATCAATTTAAATATATTTGAGAAACATCGTAATTTAATCCTGCCTTATAGCAATTTAAATATAATGAAAAAAACGTTACTCTTTTTGTTTATCCTATCCAGTCTTACCAAACTGGCAATAGCCCAGGATTTCCCGTTTGGCGATATCGGTCGGGATGCAATGGATATGACGAATTACTCAAAAGATACGTCCGCCCACGCTGTGGTTTTACAAGAGTTTGGCAAGTCTTTTATAACCGGCGATTTACGGTTAGTATTTGAATACCATGTTAAAATAAAGATATTTGATAATAAAGGCTTTGAAAATGCCAAAGTTGAAATACCTGCTTATGATAACTATTCGGAAATAGACAGTATATCGGGTATTACTTATTATAAAGATGATAATGACGCTATCCAAAAAATCACGCTTGATCATAAAAACATATATCCGGTTGAAGTAAATGGATATTTATCAGCACTTAAATTTGATATGCCTGGATTGCGGAAAGGGTGTGTGATTGAATATAAATATCAGACCGTGTCACGATCTTTAGACAACTATCACGCCTGGTATTTCCAAAGCTCCATTCCTAAGGTGTATTCAGAATATGAGGCCCACATCCCAGCCTATTGGGATTATAATGCCTCCTTAAAAGGAAGCTTAAAACTTAGCAAATCCACAACCCGGATTGAGCGTAATTGCTTTAACTTCCGCCGGGGCGGAACCACCGATTGTTCGGTATTGACTTATGGCATGAATGATATTCCGGCCTTTGTCAATGAAGATTTCATAACGTCACCCTTCAACTACCTATCGTCAATAAAATTTGATCTGGTTCAGTTTACCAGCCCGCTTGACATCACGCGTAAGTATGTTCAAAAAGAATGGAAAGACATTGATTACAATTTAAAAAATGATTTCCGTTTTGGCGGTCAATTGAAAAAAACAGGACTATTTAAAGAAGTAGTGGCACCAATTATAAAGAGCAATTCAGCTAATCTTGGTAAGGCCAAAGCCATTTATTCATACGTGCAAAAATGGTTTAAGTGGAATAACTACCGAAGCGCTTTAAGTGAAAATTTAGGTAAAGCACTTGATAAACATAGTGGAAATTCAGGCGATATTAATCTTTCACTGGTCACAGCATTGAAGGCAGCTGGGTTAAATGCAGATGCAGTTTTATTGTCGACCCGTGAAAACGGTTTTATAAATCCATTATATCCCTCCGCAAGCAATTTTGATTACGCAATTGCCAGGGTAAATATCGAAAATCAGGTTTACCTGTTAGACGCTACCGATCCATTACTTCCTTTCGGAATGCTTCCTTTCAGGTGCCTTAATGAAAAGGGCCGGGTTTTTAGCCTCGATAGCCCTTCGTATTGGATAGACCTAAATTTGCCGCAGCGAAAAAAAAATACTTATTCGCTTGATCTTACCTTGCAAGCCGGCGGTAAAATAATCGGAACATTGGTACATTATTCCATAGGCTATGCTGGCTACGAAAAAAGAAAGGAAATAAAAAAATTTAATAGCCAGGAAGAATACACGGAAAGTCTTGGCAGTAAAATGCCCGTGCTGAGAATATTAAAATCGGAAATAACAAACCTTGATAGCCTTGACCTTCCGCTCGAAGAAAAGTATAATGTTGAGATCATACCCGGCAACGATCATGATGCAGGCCGGATTGCTCTTAACCCATTTTTAATGGAAAAAATTGATAGAAATCCGTTTAAATCGGAGGAGCGCCTATATCCGGTTGATATGGGCATGACTTCGGAGAAAAACCTCGTAATAAACATGCATTTACCCTCATCATATACAATTGAAACGCCCCCTGATAAATTGTCTATAAACATGCCAGGCAATGGCGGCAGGTTTATAACCAACTATGAAAGCGACAACGATAGCTTCACATTCTCAAGCTCCGCGCAACTCAACAAATCAATTTACAGCCCTGAAGAATATCCATACCTTAAAGAATTTTATAACAAGATTGTTCAGTCGGAAAAAGCTGAGATAATATTCAAGAGAAAATAAACATGAGAAAACCCCTGCTTATTCTTTTTATTCTGTCCTGCCTTACCAAACTGGCAATAGCCCAGGATTTTCCTTACGGAACAGTTACCGATGAGGAAATGAATATGAAAAAGTATGATAAAGACACATCCGCCCATGCAGTAGTTTTACGGGAATTTGGTAAGGCAAATATCAATGTCGGGAACGATGATAAGATCAAAGTGTTTTATGAATATCATGTTAAGATAAAAATTTTTGATGCCAAAGGCTTTGACAACGGTACAGTTAAAATACCTGTTTATAATAACAGCGATGGGGAATTGTACGAAATGGTTAACGATATTAACGGTATAACCAGCTATAAGGATGATAATGGCGTAACGCAAAGCGTTAACCTTGAAAACAAAAAGATATATCCTGTAAAAGAAAGCAAACACCTGGCTTACTATAATTTCGCTTTGCCTGGCTTACGCAATGGTTGCGTAATTGAGTACAGCTATAAACTCGAATCGCCCTATTGGTGGGATTTCCCTACATGGAAATTTCAAAGCGATATACCAAAAGTTTACTCGGAATATGAGGCGCATATCCCGGCTTTCTGGGTGTTTAACGCCTCGTTAAAAGGCTTTTTAAAACTCACAAAAACTTCGGCCGATGTTGAACCGCGATGTTTTTCGTCGGGGGGTGCAAGCTGCGATTGCTCGCTGCTTGTTTATGCGATGAAGGATGTCCCGGCATTTGTTGAAGAAGATTTTATGACGTCCGAAAAAAACTATTTATCGGCCATAAATTTTGAATTATCTGACTATACCAATCCCTACACCGGGGTGAAAACAAAGTGGACAAAAGAATGGAAAGATATTGACTACCAGCTGAAAGATGAACCTGATTTTGGCAGCCAACTAAAGAAGAAAGGCCTTTTTAAAGAGCGTATTGTACCGGTAATTGCCGGTAAAACTGATGACGTGGAAAAAGCTAAGGCAGTGTACGCCTACATCCAGAAGCTGTTTAAATGGAATAATTACGTAGGGATTTACAGTACCGACGGCCTCAGCAAGGCGCTGGATACCCATACCGGGAACGACGCTGATATAAACCTTTCCTTAGTTAACGCTTTAAATGCGGCGGGTTTGAATACCGAAACCGTTTTACTTTCTACCCGTGATAATGGCAATGTAAACACATTATACCCTGTAATAACCGATTTTAACTATGTAGTGGCCAAAGTCAACATCGCTGGCCAAACTTACTTGCTGGATGCGACGGAGCCGTTATTACCTTTTGGCATGCTGCCTTTAAGATGCCTCAATGACAAAGGCAGGGTTTTCAGCCTCGACAAACCATCCTATTGGATGGAAATGAACCAACCTCAAAAAGAAAAGACCACTTATGCCCTTGATTTTACCCTGCAGGATGACGGAAAAGTAAAAGGCACACTGGTTCATTATTCCATTGGTTATGATGCCTATAAAAAGAGAAAAAAGATTAAGGAATTTAATTCCGTTGATGAGTATGTGGAGGATTTGGCTGGGAAATTGCAAAAAACAAAGATACTTAAGTCGGAGATCAGCAACCTCGACAGCCTGGACAAGCCCTTGATTGAACAGTATGAAGTTGAAATAAATTTATACAACAATGCCAACAGCACCCGCCTTGCTTTCAACCCATTTTTCCTGGATAAGATCGATACCAACCCTTTTAAATTAGCCGAACGTTCATACCCGGTTGACTGGGGCATGCCTTCGGAAGACACTTTTATATTAACCATGCACCTCCCGGCACAATACACCGTTGAAACCGCGCCGCAAAATATAAACGCAGGCTTGCCGAATGAAGGGGGCCGGTTTTTAACAAATTATGATCCCGGTGATAATTCATTCACCTTTTCCAATGCCATAAAATTCAATAAGTCAGTTTACAGCCCCGAAGAATATCCTTACCTTAAAGCTTTTTATAATAAGATCATCCAATCGGGAAAAGCGGAAATGGTATTTAAGAAAAAATAAATATGAAAAAAAGACTGCTTACCCTCATTCTTTTGTCCTGCCTTGCCAATTTTGCCATGGCCCAGGATTTTCCTTACGGAACAGTTTCCGAAGATGAAATGAATATGAAAAAATATGGTAGCGACACATCCGCCCATGCGGTGGTTTTGCGGGAGTTTGGCGACGCCAGGATAGGGCTTGTCACGGGTGAAAACATCAGGCTGATATTTGAGTACCACGTTAAGATAAAGATCATCGATAACAAAGGTTTTGATAATGGCACAGTTGAACTAGAAGCCTATAACTATAACGAGGACGCAGATTCGTACGAGCAAATAGAGGACATTACCGGGGTAACTTATTATAAAGACGACAATGGCGCAACTCAAAAAGTCGAATTGGACAACAGCAAAATATACCCGGTAAAAGAAGGCAAAAACCTGGTGTTCTACAAATTTACCATGCCAGGCATACGCAACGGTTGTGTAATTGAATATAAATACCGGAAAATATCGCCGTATTTTAATAATTTTCAGACATGGTACTTTCAAAGCGATATTCCGAAAGTTTATTCGGAATACCAGGCCCATATTCCTGCATACTTCCGTTACAATATTTCAAAAAAAGGGAGCCTTAAACTCAGCAAAAATACGGCTACTGTTGAACAAAAATGTTTAATGATAGCCAGCGGGGGCGGCACGTCAGACCAGGGCGCCGATTGCTCGCTCTTTGATTACGCAATGAACGATATTCCGGCCCTGGTAAATGAAGACTACATGACAGCACCCAAAAATTTTTTGGCAGCTATAAATTTCGAGCTTACAGATTATACTAACCCCTATAGTGATGCCACTATAAAGGAAGCCAGGCAATGGAAGGACGTGGACTATACGATTAAAAGCGATATTGGGTTTGGCGACCAACTAAAAAAGAAATCGCTTTTTAAGGACCGCCTGGTGCCGGTTTTGGCCGGAAAAACCGATGAACTTAGTAAAGCTAAAGCAGTTTACGCCTATATACAGCAATTGTTTAAATGGGACAAGGCTTCCGGTAAATACACAGAGTATGGCATCAGCAAAGCACTTGACAAACATACCGGGAACGATGCAGACATTAATCTTTCGCTGGTTAATGCACTTAATGCAGCGGGTCTAAACGCGAGCGCGGTCATGCTGTCGACACGCGAGCATGGAACAATAAATTCACTCTATCCTTCCCTTAATGATTTTAATTATGTGGTAGCCCGGCTTGACATAGGGGACCAAAATTACCTGCTTGATGCCACCGACCCTTTGCTTTCTTTCGGTATGCTGCCTTTCAGATGTTTAAATGACAAGGGCCGGGTTTTTAGCCCGGATAAACCATCGTACTTTATGGACATAAACCCTCCTCAAAAAGAAAAAAGTACGCGAACACTTGATTTTACGTTGCAGGAAGACGGCAAATTAACAGGCACGATGGTAAATTACGCCACCGGTTACGATGCTTATAAAAAAAGAACGGAAATAAAAAAATTTAATAACATAGATGAATATGTAGAGGACTTTAGCGGCAAATCCCCGAGAATAAAGGTTCTGAAATCAGAGATCAATAATATTGATAGTTTGGAACAGCCTTTGATAGAAAAATACGAGCTTGAGATAAATGCAACGGACAAAATGAATGTGAGCGACCTGGCCTTTAATCCTTTCATTTGGGACCGGCTCGACGTTAATCCTTTCAAATTAGCCGAACGCTCCTACCCCGTTGACCTGGGTATGCCGACCGATGAAAGGCTGACCCTGACCATGCACCTGCCAGCCAACTATACGGTTGAAAAGCCTCCTCAAGTTGTGGCGATCGGTATGCCGGACAATGGCGGCAAGTTTATAACAAGCTACGAACCGGGTGAGCATTCGTTTTCATTTTCGCATATTATCCAGCTAAATAAACCGATTTACGACCCCGGAGAATATCCTTACCTGAAAGAACTTTATAATAAGATCATACAATCGGAAAAGGCGGAAATAGTGTTTAAGAAAAAATAATGAGATCGATTATAATAGCTTTTTTCCTGCTGGTTACGTCCGTCATTGCAAACGCGCAGCAAAACTATGATGCAAGCCTTATCCCAAAAGAGCTTTTGCCCTATGCCAGCGCCGTTATAAGGGATAAACAAGAAAGTGTTCAGGTAGAAGGCCTTGACAACACAATTTACCATATTAAAGAAGCCGTTACCATATTAAATAAAAATGGTGATGACCTGGCGCACATTGTTATTGCACATGATAAAAGCACCGTGATAAAATATGTTAAAGGCGCGATATACAATGAGTTTGGCAAACAAACCGGTAAATTTAACGAGGGTAATTTTGACGATTATAGTGCCTGGGATGGTTTTTCGTTATTTACAGATACCAGGGTAAAATATTATTACCCATCGGTTACCCAATACCCTTATACAATTGTTTTTGAATATGAACTGCGCTTAAAACAAACGCTCGATTTCCCGCAATGGCAGCCGGTTAGTAATTTCGGCGTAGCCGTTGAAAAAAGCATGTATACTTTTAGCTGTGGTAAAGATTTTAATATCAGGTATAAAGAAAACAATTTTACCGGCGTGTTCGGCATGGATAACAACTCTTCCGGACTGAAAACTTATACCTGGAGGGTTGAGCATTTAAAGGCCGTTAAAGATGAGCCCCTTAGCCCATATTATAAAAACTATTTACCGGGCGTCGAAATTGTCCCCGAAAAATTTTCGTACTACGGTATTAACGGCTCATACACTAATTGGAAGGAGCTTGGCAAATGGAATTATGATAACCTGCTGGCCAGCCGCAGGGACTTGCCGGCAGAAACTATTGAACATGTAAAAGAGCTGACAAAAGATATTCCCGAGCCGAAGCTTAAAGCTAAAAAGATATATGAGTACATGCAGGATAAAACACATTATATAAGCGTACAGGTGGGTATAGGCGGTTATCAGCCCTTTTTGGCGTCAGATGTTGATAAACAAAACTATGGCGATTGCAAAGCTTTGGTTAATTACACCCAGGCACTATTAAAAGCGGTTAATATCGATTCTTATTATTGTATTGTTCAATCCGGAAGGCAGTATAAAGTTAGTTTGCAGCAAGACTTTGCAAGCATGGAACAGGGCGACCATGTTATTTTGTGCGTCCCTTTTAAAAACGACACCACCTGGGCCGATTGTACCAGCGAAACCATCCCTTTCGGTTATTTAGGCGCCTTTACGGATGACCGGACTGTACTTGCCGTTACCCCCGAGGGCGGCAAACTGATGCACACACCAAAATATACGGCCCAGGCTAATTTGAAAAGTCGCAAAGCAAATTTCGTTATTAACGAAGCCGGTGAATTATCGGGCAGCATGGTAACGACGTTTAAGGGAGCTTCTTATGAATACCGCGACGAGCTGATCAATGAACCAAGGACCGAGCAGGTTAAAATGCTGCAAAGAATTTACCCCGTAAATAACCTTGACATTGAAAGCTTTGATTTAAAACAGGATAAAAGTTTTGACCCCTTTACCACGGAAAATACAAAGCTGCATGCCCGGGACTATGCTTCGCTTGCTGATGGCAAATATTACTTTATGCTAAACCCGGTTAACCGCATGGACGAACCGCCCCGACAAGTGCGTAACCGCTTAAATAGCGTATATATAAATCGGGGGTATACTGATGAGGACGAAGTTACCTATAGAGTTCCGGCAGGTTATCATTTAGAGAAGGTGCCTTTAAACGTTTCGATAGATAAACCATTCGGCAAGTTTAAAGCGAGTATGGAACTTAAAGGAAACGAACTGATATACAAACGCAAACTTGAGATCATTGATGGAACCTATAGCAGCGATACATACCAGGGCTTAGTTGATTTTTACCAGGAGATTGTTGATGCTGATGACTATACGGTGAGTTTGATTAAAAACTGAACCTTATCCACTCCTTTACCGGACTAAGATCAGCTGAAAATTATGATACCAAGAATAATGCCTATGATCATAATTGCATATAATAAGAGCTCGCTGCCGGCGAATTTCTTATATTTTGTCCAGAAACTGTATCTTTCTTCTTCTTCGGCCATAATGGTTCAAAGTTATTGAATTAAACTTTCCTATCGATGAATATTGATGACGAAAATGAAATAAAAAAAGAGTTCCAGCTCGAGCGGATCATATTTTTTAGCGATGCGGTGTTTGCCATTATCATCACCATTATGGTGCTGGATGTGAAGTTGCCGGATGTTGTGAAATCTTCAACCGAGGCTGAAGCAAAATCCGCTTTTTTCCAGGTGCTGCCCAAACTCACGGCGTTTATCGTCACTTTTTTTGTGGTCGGGCGGTTTTGGATGAGGCATTTGCGCATATTCAGTTATCTGAAAGACTATAATGCGCCACTTATATTTATTAACCTGTTATTTTTATTGAGCGTTTCGCTGTACCCTTTTGCCTTATCGTTCATTTTTAACGGCGGAAGAATAATGCAATATGCCTGGGTGGTTTATACCTACATCAGTATAATTAATTTTACCACTTTTACGGAAACGCTGCTGACCGGCTACCTGATCAGGAACAAAGAATTATTGTGTGTAAGAGACCCTGAAATTGAAAATGTTTTGAGATGGAAAATTGTCCGGATCAACTATTTTGCCGTGCCGGCTATCTTCGCACTGTTATATTGTACGGTAGAGTTTGAACTTGATACCCGTATATTTTTCGGTTTGTTAATAGCTTATTCCGTTTTGATGCGGGTGTTGACATTTGTCTACTATCGCCACCATAAACGGGATAGAATTACCTTAGCATCCCTTTTCAAGAGAATAAAAATTGGAGAGCAACAAGAAAAATCTAAAAGGATCATCAGCAAATAAATGCGTTATTTGCCTGGCGCCGAATTCGGAT
>Ga0206978_1146_pt2 | contig 11933 bp, 9 predicted proteins | sample Alteio_BWMinCont_21_FD_153477 | JGI IMG/M metagenome (GOLD analysis project Ga0206978, IMG submission 153477) | Enriched cells from forest soil in Barre Woods Harvard Forest LTER site, Petersham, Massachusetts, United States -... | ecosystem: Environmental > Terrestrial > Soil > Temperate forest >...
AAAAGGGCAGTGACTGCGATGGCGCTTGGCCATGCCATAGCCATCCAACGCGTTCCGAGCAATTTCCGGTTCTTTTTAAGCAGAAAAGTCGCGGCGCCTGCGGCGATCGCCAAAGGCGGCAAGAGCAATTGGTAGTAGTGCGAATAGAACCGGCCGGGCATGACAATGCCCACACCGGCGGCCGCCAGATACCCCAGCACCAAGATCCACCGGCGATCTTTAGATTTGGAAGCCAGATAAAAGCCCGTCAAGGCCATGAGGGTTAATGGGGTCAAGCCATAGAAAATCTCGCGTCGGAATTCAAATGTAAATGGCGAGTTTTGGGCATAGTAACGGCTGTAGGTCATGAGCGTGTCCCAAAAAATCGGTGCGCGGTGGGTCCAGGCGAAATAGCTGAAGACGGCGGCCCAAAGAAGCGCGGTGGGAGCCAGGAGTGGGATCAGGCGTCGGGTTTTTCGGGCGATCATATAACTCAGCACGATAATCCCAGTCACCAGAGCGAGATGATGCTTGTAAAAGCCGGCCGCCGCCAGAAAGCTTCCCGCGATCCAAAGATCACGGGAGGACGGCCCCTTCCGCCACGCGCGAAAGGTCCATGCCACACCCCAGGCCCAGCAGGCATTCACAAAGACTTCCGCATTGGGTTGATTGGCTTCCAAGTAGGGGGCCGCATTGACCAGCGTCCAGAAGGCCGCTGCCCAAAGTCCCGCGCGACGATCCTCCGTCATCCAATAAACGGCACAGTAGACGCCGAGAAGGGTTAAAATGGAAGCCGCGGTTTCGAGAAGGAGGATGGAACGCGCTCCATCTCCGGCGAGCGCTTGGGCGGCGGCATAGGTCAGAATCGTGCCCGGGGGCTTATTATCCCAGAGATCCGAATAAAGTGGTCTTCCCTGCCGCCATTCTTGCGCCAGAACGGAAAACAGGGATGTGTCGCACTCCAGCGGCTCTGCGATGGTGTGCAAGCGCTGAAACAGGATCACGCAGGCGAAAAATCCTAGAAAAACCGGGATGATCTGGTCGAAACGCTTCATGGCGAAATGATACAATAACTGCAGTTTGAGCCCCCTCCCGGGGGTATTTTTAACGTCAATCGGTTTATTTTATGCGTAGTCATCTAAGCGCCTGGGTCTTCGTAGGCGCTATCGTTTTTGCTGTGGGCCTCTCCTGGGGACAGGATGTCTTGGTGGCTATTTCCAGTGCCCCATTGATGGGATCGGCGACAGGTGCCGCGCTCCTTCCTGAGGAGCCCTTTGTGAATCCGTTTGGAACAAAGAAGCCGCGCATTGTGAGTGGATTTGGAAAGCGAGGTATTCCGAATCAGCCCCTGCCGGAGATGCATGAGGGGGTTGATTACGCGGCTCCCCTCGGGACCCCTGTTCGGGCGGCGCGGTCAGGCAAGGTCATTTTTGCGGGTTTTTCCAAGATGTATGCGAGCAGGGCCGACAAATCAGAGCAGAACCGATTGGTCATCATCCGCCATGTGGACGGCAAGAGTAGCCGTTATGTGCATTTGGGCACGCTGCACGTGAAACCCGGGCAGGACGTTTTGTCCGGGCAAGTTCTGGGAGTCCTGGATGAGTCGGACGAATGGACGGAGCCAGTGCTTCATTTTGAGATTCGCGATGTTCAAGGGCAGGCGGTCAATCCCAAGGCCGTCGTCGTGGACATGAAACAGCCATGAAACCTTTATACGTTTTAGTGTTAGCCGCAGGCCAAGGGACCCGGATGAAGTCCGAGTTGCCGAAGGTCCTGCATCCGGTGGCCGGACGGCCTTTACTGGAACACGTCTTAAAAACGGCCGGCGCTTTGAAGGCCAAAGAACTTGCGGTCGTTCTGGGAGTGGGACGCGAGTTAGTTCAGAAAGAGTTGGCTTCTCGGGGCTGGAAAAAACTGCATTATGTGATCCAGGATAAGCCCCGCGGCAGCGGCCACGCGGTTTTGGTGGCGCGCTCCTGGCTCAGGCCCAAGCGTGGATCGCTTTTGGTCGTCTATGGGGATACACCACTCCTCACGGCACAAACGCTTCAGCGGCTTGTCGACCATCACATGATTTCGGGGAACGCGGCCACCTTTTTGGCCATGGACGTGGCGGATCCCTCCGGGTACGGGCGCATGCTCTTAGACGCGCGCGGGTATCTGGAGCGCATCGTGGAAGATAAAGACGCGACTCCGCAGGAACGCGCGATCACGCTTGTGAATTCCGGCGTGGCCTGCTGGGATATTCAGATGCTTTTGGCGGTACTCCCACGACTCAAGCCGAACAACGCCAAACATGAGTATTATTTAACCGATGCGGCCGCTCTTTTGCGGCAGCATCTGGGTGGCCGGGTTGGTGTGGTCCGGGCGCGGAACCCCGATGAGACGCAAGGAATTAACACCCGGGTCGATTTGGCTCGTGCGGAAACTATTTCGCGCCAGAGAATCCTGGAGCATTGGATGCGGGAAGGGGTCACGATCGTAGACCCCGCCTCGACCTATATTGATGCGGAAGCCGTGATTCACCCGGATACGCGGCTGTGGCCGGGAACCATCATCCAAGGCGCGTCCAAGATCGGATCGCACTGCGAAATCGGGCCTTATTCGATTCTGGAGAATGTGGTTGTCAAAGATGGCGCGCGTGTGGGACCCTTTACAAGGTTGCGGCCAGGCAGTGTGATTGAAGGAAAAGCGCGCATCGGTAATTTTGTGGAAATAAAAAAATCGATTATTGGAGAAGGATCGAAGGTGAATCATCTGACCTATATCGGAGATGCTCAAGTGGGGAAAAACGTGAACGTAGGCGCCGGAACCATCACATGCAATTACGATGGATTCTACAAGTTTCCCACGCGCATCGAAGACGATGTCTTTGTGGGATCCAATGCGAATTTAGTGGCGCCCGTAAAGCTCGGACGGGGCGCAATTGTGGCCGCGGGATCGACGATCACCGACGATGTCGAACCCAATGCCCTTGTTGTGGCCAGGACGCGGCAGGTGACGAAAAAAGGCTGGGCCAAAGAGTTCCGGTCGAAACACCAGAAAGGGTCGGGGGGCCATCATGAGTAGTGAACGTCTGAAAGTTTTTTCAGGGAACGCCAATAGAGAGCTGACGGAAGAGATTTGCGAGCAGCTGCACGTCCCGTTAGGGGAAGTGAACATTGGTCGTTTCTCCGATGGTGAGATTCGCCTGCAGATTATGCAGAATGTCCGCGGCGATGATGTTTTTTTGGTGCAGCCCACCTGCCCGCCAGTGAACGATCATATTATGGAGCTTTTAATCATGGTGGACGCCCTCTCTCGCGCGTCCGCCCGACGCATTACTGTTGTCATCCCCTATTACGGGTACGGCCGGCAGGACCGCAAATCCGAGCCGCGAGTGCCCATCTCGGCAAAATTGGTCGCCAACCTCATCACGGCGGCGGGTGCCGACCGGGTGCTCGCGATGGATCTTCATGTCGGCCAGATCCAGGGCTTCTTTGATATTCCGGTGGATCATCTCTATGGCATGCCTGTTTTTCTCGACTACATGCGGGACAAGCACCTGACGGATGTCGTGGTCGTCTCTCCGGATGCGGGCGGTGTGGAGCGCGCGCGAGCGTTTGCCAAACGTCTGGATGCGGACTTGGCCATCATCGATAAGCGTCGTCCGCGCGCGAATGTGGCGGACGTCATGAACGTTATCGGAGATGTGAAAGGCAAAACGGCGATCTTGTTGGACGACATGATTGATACGGCGGGGACGCTCTGCAAGGACGCTGAAGCGCTCAAAACCTTCGGAGCCAAAAGGATCCTCGCCTGCACCTCGCACGGCGTTTTGTCGGGTCCGGCAATGGACCGTCTGAATAAGTCTCCCATTGAAGAGCTCATCATCACCAACTCGATTCCACTTAGGGGCAAGTCCTCGCCCAAAGTTACCGTCCTCTCGGTGGCTCCGCTGCTCGCGGAAGCCATTAAGCGGATTCATGAGGACCAGTCGGTCAGTCAGCTATTCGTATAACTTAAGGAGAAATGTATGAAAGAGATTATTCTAGAAGCCGAACAACGTCCCCTGAACACCAAAGGGGCGGTCAAATCCATGCGGCAAAAGGGCCGCGTTCCCGGCATCGCCTATGGCGATAAAGATGCCCCGGTGACGCTCTCCATTGATGAAAAAAGCGTGCAAACCATTCTGCATTCCGCCGGCGGACGTAACGCGCTCATCAGCTTGAAGATCGGCGGGTCGTCCCACCCCGTTCTCATCAAGGAAATTCAGCGCCATCCGATTACTCGCGCGCTCTGGCACGTGGATTTTCAGCGCATATCCCTCAAGAAGAAGATCGAAACGAAAGTCCCTGTCCATGTGAAGGGCGAAGCCCCCGGCGTCAAAGTCGGCGGCGGCGTGCTCGAACACTTAGTGCGCGAAATTCGCGTGCGTTGTTTGCCCACGGAAATTCCCGCGTCGATCGATGCGGATATTTCAAACCTTCAGATCAACCAGGGCATCCGGGCTAAAGAGCTGAAGTTGCCAGCCAACGTCGAGATTCTCATGGACGCCGAAAACGTGATCGTACACGTTCTCACCGTCAAGGTCGTCGAGGAAACACCGGTGGCTGAAGCCGCAGTGGCGGGAGCGACCGCGACGGAACCCGAAGTTATTAAGAAGGGCAAAGTGGAAGAAGGCGAAGAGGGCGCGACCGCGAAACCCGGTGCAGCTCCTGCGGCGGGTGCCAAAGCCGCTGCTCCAGCAGCCGGCGCCAAGCCCGAGGCGAAAAAACCCGAAGGAAAATAGTTGCCGATCAAACTGGTTGTGGGTCTTGGCAATCCCGGGAAGTCTTACTCGGCCACACGGCATAACGTCGGCCGTCGCGTGGTGGAATTCCTGGAGAAGGAAAAGCCTGAAGGTGTTTATTTGTTTGTCCCCGATGAGTTCATGAACACCTCCGGCGTGCCTGTGGCCCGGCTGGTTCGAAAAAAAGGGTTGGCAACGGAAGATGTGCTGGTGGTATCCGACGACTTTGAATTGCCTTTGGGAAGCCTGCGCCTTCGTTTGAAAGGGTCTTCGGGTGGGCACAACGGTTTAAAATCCGTGCTCGAAAACCTCGCTACGCAAAACGTTCCGCGCCTCCGCGTGGGAATCGGGCCCGTGCCACGGGGGGAAGATCCGGCGGATTTTGTCCTGAAGACATTTTCTTCCGGTGAAAAAAAGAAGGTGGAGGAAGCCGTGGCGCAAGCGGCTGAAGCTGTTCGCGTCGCCGTGATGGAAAGTCTGGAAACCGCGATGAATCGCTTTAACAGGAGACCTGAGTGAAAGTCCAAGATGTGATGCGCACCTCCGTGGTGGTTCTGCCCCAGAACGCCACCTTGAAAGACGTCCTCGACAAATTCCTCAAACATCATCTCGATTCGCTTCCCGTCATCGATGCGGCTCAGCGTGTGGTTGGCTTTATCACGATCGACGATCTCGTCGACATTTTTCTTCCGCGCTATTATGAGATCCTGCGCGATTTTTCAGCGCTCGAAGACAAGGGGCAGCTTGCCTCGCTCTTCAATCAGGCCTTTGCGGGACTCGATACACATCACGAGAAGCTGATTTTGGCGGCCGACGTCATGTGTTCGAACCTGCATTGGGTTTCTTCCGATGATTCCCTTTTGGAAGCGGCCGCGCATCTGCAAGCGCAGAACTATGAAAGGCTGCCGGTAGTGGACAAAGACAAGAAACTGGTCGGCCTCATTTCCGATTTTGAAGTGATCTTGGCGCTCCTTCGGGGCACCCCCACCGCTCCGGCAGTCTCGAAGAATTAATTTTCGATTTTCGATTTTTGATTTCCGAGTGGAATCCAAAATCGCAAATCTAAAATCAGAAATATTTTATGGACTCTTTCGTACATCTGCATTCCCATTCCGAATATTCCCTCTTGGACGGCGCCGCGCGCCTCACCGATGAAAAAGGAAAACCCGGCGAGCTTTTAAAACGCATCGCCGAGATGAAGATGCCGGCCTTGGCGATTACCGATCACGGAAATCTCTACGGGGCGATCGAATTTTATCAGGCCGCCAAAGCCGTCAACGTCAAACCCATCATCGGCTGCGAGATGTATCTAGCGCCCAAATCCCGACTTGACCGTGATTCCAGCAAAGGCCAGGAAGACGCTTACTACCACTTTACGCTGCTCGCGCGCGATAACGAGGGCTATCAAAACATGATTCAGCTCTCCTCCATCGGATTTCTCGAAGGCTACTACTACAAACCGCGCGTGGATAAAGAAGTCCTCGCCAAACACGGAAAGGGCTTGATTGCGCTCTCCGGATGTCTCAAAGGGGAACTTGCCCAGGCGCTTCTCGCGGGCAAAGATAAAGAAGCGCTCAAGATTGTCGATGACTACCAAAACATTTTCGGCAAAGAAAATTATTACTTGGAACTCATGGACCATGGCATTGCCGACCAAAAACGCCAAAACACCATGCTCTTAGAGCTTTCCAAAAAAACTGGGGTCCCGCTGGTCGTGACGAACGATTGCCACTATCTTAAGAAGGAAGACGCCGGTGCGCACGACGCACTCCTTTGCATCGGGACCGGCTCTACGCTCGTCGAGCCCAATCGGCTCAAGTTTGATGAACACGAGTTTTACTACAAATCTCCCCAGGAAATGTACGAGCTCTTTAAGCATTGTCCAGAGGCCGTACGCCGGACGCTCGAGATTGCCGAGCGCTGCAATGTGGAGATCAAGCTGGATCAGATGCTTCTGCCGCATTACGAAGTGCCCGGAGGCCAAGCGGCCGACCCTTACCTGGAAGACTTATGCCTGAAAGGCATGCAGCACCGCTACGGTGCGGAGCAAAGCAAACACAAGGAACGCTTGAGCTATGAGCTCTCCGTCATCCGCAAGATGGGATTTTCCACCTATTTTCTGATCGTCTGGGATTTCGTGCATTGGGCCAAAAATAATGGGGTTCCCGTGGGACCGGGCCGCGGATCGGGTGCGGGCTCCATCGTATCTTATGCGCTCGGCATCACCGATATTTGCCCGATGAAATACGGCCTCTTGTTTGAGCGGTTCCTGAATCCCGATCGCCGCAGCATGCCGGACTTGGACATCGATTTCTCCGACGGCGGCCGCGAACGCGTCATCGAATACGTCCGCAATAAATATGGCTCCAAGAGCGTTGCGCAGATCATCACGTTTGGATCTATGTTGGCGCGCCTGGTGGTGAGGGATGTGGGCCGCGTGATGGGATTTCCCCTGGCAGAAGTGGACCGCATTGCCAAACTCATTCCCCGTGAACTGGGCACTACGATTGAAATGGCCCGCAAGAATGTTCCCGAGCTCCAGCAAGAGTGCAAACAAAATCCGGAAATAGAGAAGCTGCTCCAAACCGCCCAACGCCTGGAGGGGCTCAAGCGGCATACCGGCGTTCATGCCGCGGGCATCGTGATCGCGAAGGGGGATCTCACGCAGTACGTGCCGCTCGCTAAAGGCGCTAAGGACGTTATTACCACTCAATACAACGACGAGGCGCTGCTCAAAATGGGGCTTCTCAAAATGGACTTTTTAGGGCTGCGGACGCTCACCGTCATCGATGGAGCTTGTCGATTAGTGCGCGAACGCCATAAACCCGATTTTGATTTGAAGACTATTCCTCTAGACGATGCCGCGACGTTCAAGCTTTTGCAGGAAGCCAAAGCCGTCGGCGTGTTCCAGCTGGAAAGTTCCGGCATGCGCGATCTCTTGCGCAAGCTTCACCCGAGCGTTTTTGAGGAAATTATTGCCCTCATCGCTCTGTACCGCCCCGGCCCGATGGGCGCCGGGATGCTGGAAGAGTTTGTAAAGCGCAAACACAATCCCGCGACGATCAAGTATGACCATCCGATTCTGGAACCCGTTCTGAAGGAAACCTACGGAGTCATCCTCTATCAGGAACAGGTGATGCGTATTTCGCAGGATTTTGCCGGATTCAAACCCGGTCAAGCGGACGTTCTGCGCAAAGCCATGGGAAAAAAGATTCCCGAAGAGATTGAAAAACTCCGTGGCCTGTTCATGGAAGGTGCCAAAGCCAAAAACATCAAGGAGAAAACGGCTCATCAAGTCTTTGAGCAGATCGTGACCTTCGGCGGCTACGGATTCAATAAGTCTCACAGCACCGCCTATGGCCTCGTGTCATATCAGACCGCCTATCTCAAAGCCAACTATCCGATCGAGTTCATGACGTCTCTTCTCACAAGCGAAATCGGCCACAGCGCGGTGGGCAAAGAGGAAGACTCAAAACTCGTCAACTTCATCAATGAAGCAACGGAGATGGGTATTAAGGTGCTGCCTCCGGATGTCCAAAAATCCTTCAGCGATTTTTCGATCGAAGAAATTAAACCCTCACCCCAACCCTCTCCCAAGAAGGGAGAGGGAGAAATGAATCCTTCTCCCTTCTTGGGAGAAGGCGGCCGCAGCCCGGATGAGGGTAAGTCCGCCATCCGATTTGGTCTTTTGGCGGTCAAGAATGTGGGGACGGGCGCGGTCGATTCCATTGTCGAAGCGCGCAAAACGGACGGTCCTTTCCAATCTTTCGATGAATTCTTCCAGCGTATCGATCTCCGCCAGGCCAATCGCAAGGTACTGGAATCGCTCATCAAGGCCGGAGCCTTCGATTCCTTCGCGCCTGAATCTCCGCAGCGGTCCAGGCCCCGGTTTCTGATAGACTTGGATGGCGTCATGGCGCGCTCGTCTAAAATGCGAGAAGAAGTTCAAAGCGGCCAGGATTCTCTTTTCGGCTGGCAGGAAATGGCGCCTGCCAAAGCCAATGGAAACGGCGCTAAAGGGACGGAGCGCCGCAGTGAGACGGACTCGCGAGTGGGGTGGTCTGAGCACGAGTTGCTCGCCTGTGAAAAAGAAGTTTTGGGATTCTATTTGTCGGGGCACCCTCTCGCGCGATTCCAGAGCGAACTCAATCTTTTTTCATCGCATCGACTCAACAAACTGCCGTCTTCGGGCAGCTCCATTCGTGTGGCAGGGATGCTCTCGAATGTCCGGCGTCTCGTGACCAAAGCCAAAAAGGAGCCCTATGCTCGCTGTCGTTTTGAGGATTTGGAGGGGGAAGTGGATCTCATTGTTTTCCCGAAAGCTTATGCCAGCGGCATATCACAATATTTGAAACCGTCAGAGATGGTGGTCGTGACCGGCAAGGTGAATCGCCGGGCGGAAGATGGAAATCCCGAGATTCTGGTGGAAGAGATGGCGCTCCTGGGGAAGGCGCGCGAACAGTACGTGAGCGAATTGATGGTTCGGATGACCTCGGAAGGACTGGAAGGGACCGTCTTGGATGATTTGAAGGAAGTTCTGGCGCGTTATCCGGGGCGCTGCCGTGTGTGTGTGGAAGTCGATACTCCGCCGCAGGGATCGGTCATCGTCGAAACGGATTTTGCTGTAAAACCCACGCAGGAACTCTTTGAAGAAATCGAAAAACGACTCGGTCACGAGTCCTGGAAGATTACTAAAATAGGAAGATAAAAATAAGGAGGAAGTACAATGGACATTGAACGCAAAAATGGAACAACGCTCAAAGGCAACCCTTTCACACTGATTGGGCCCGAAATCAAAGTCGGCCAAAAAGCCCCCGAATTTACGGCTTTAGACGGCAGCCTTCAGCCGGTGACGCTTGCATCGAGCAAAGGGAAAACCCGCCTGCTCGTCTCGGTGCCGTCCTTGGACACTCCGGTCTGTGATGCCGAAACCCGCCGTTTCAACGAAGAAGCTTCCAAACTCTCGGGCGTGGAAGTTCTCGTCGTTTCGGTAGACTTGCCCTTCGCCCAAGGCCGTTTCTGCACGACCAATGGCATAAAGAATGTGAAGTGCTTGTCCGATCACCGCGACACATCCTTCGGTAAAGCCTATGGCACGCTTATCAAAGAACTTCGCCTGCTTTCCCGCGCCATTTTTGTGGTGGGCGCCGATGATACGGTGCAGTACGTGGAATACGTGCCGGAAGTGGCCAACCATCCTAACTATGACGCCGCGTTGAACGCCATCAAAGCCAAAGCCGGCGCCGCTCGCTAATTCGACTGATCCGCCGGGGTCCATTGGATCCTGGCGGATCGATGAGGAGGATCCCCATGTTTAAGAAATTCGCTGTAGGAATTTGTGGAATGTCATTCATTCTATCGAGCTGCGTTTCCACGCAGACGTACCGCCGCTCTCAGGCTGAAACGGCGACCTGTTTGACCAATAAACAGGCGCTGGAAGGGCAAGTGGCCGCGTTGACGCAGGATAAAGCCGCTCTCACACAGTCGGCCGCGGACAAAGAAGCGGAGATTGCCAAACTCAAGGGGACCTATGACCAAGTGGTGGGAAACTTGCAGAACGAAATTTCAAGCGGCCAGATCCAAGTAACCCAGCTCAAAGACAAGCTTACACTGAACATGGTGGAAAAAATCCTCTTTAACTCAGGCCAGGCGAACGTGAAAGAAAGCGGCCAAAAGGTTCTTGATCAAATCGCCAACGCTTTGAAGACAGTCCCGGATAAAGACATCCGCGTGGAAGGCTATACCGATAATGTTCCGCTCGGTTCCAAGATCCAGGATCGGTTCCCGACCAACTGGGAGCTCTCCACCGCGCGGGCCACCAATGTGGTGCGCTATCTTGTGGAGAAGGACGGCCTCGATCCCTCGCGCTTAATCGCGGCCGGTTTCGGCCAGTTTCATCCGATCGTGACCAATGAAACGGAAGAAGGTCGCGCTCAGAATCGCCGGATAGACATTGTGCTCGTTCCTCATGAAGTGAGCGGCAACGCGGCCTACGCGCACTCGGTGGCGGCCTCAAGCGCAACAGCGATCAGCCCCGTGGCAGTATCTTCCGATACGGCCCCAAGTGAGCCACCGCAAGCGAACCCGTAGGTCAGGCCCCGCGGAGGGCTGGATACGGGGCCATAATCGGATTAGGAGCGTTCGTAAGAGAATCCGCAAAAACTGTTGTTGCTGAATAAGCAAACCAGTACCACCACGCCACTAAGGCAGCGATTACAATAGTGACAATCCAGTGCGCATTCACTACGACAGGCGACTGGGGTTTTGGCAAACCAAGAATCCATTGTTCGTCCGTTTTCTTAAGCCTTGTTGCGTCGTGCGTAATGTCCTCGCCATTTGCCGTAATCGCCAAATCGAGATCAGGCGGAAGCGCAAAGGTCTTCCGAATACTTTTCACAATATTCGGAGGCGTAGGTGACTTTCCGGACATTTCTATAGGGACACTCTCGGGCAAATATATCCGCTCAGGTCCTATTCCAACGCGAACGGAATGGCGCCCATGAAAGAGATGCCGGATCTCTTCTTCAATGTGAATAAAAGGTTCTGCGTCCAGAGTGGCTGGCGAATCATTGGGGTCGGGAGGCATCCGAAACTCGGTTGACAGAAGATCCAAGTAATACCACCCCTCTCCCAATGTCGGCTCGGGTATAAATCCACGTGTGATAAGAAGATCGCCGCTCCGACCTTGGTCGATCCCTTCATCGCTGGCGACGATCCACGCGGCGTCAGGATGTTGATCCACAATCCATCGGATTCGGGCATCCACCAATCCTGCACCAATCATTCGATCTTTAAATGGTTTCGCAACCCCGGCAAGAACAAACGTCCCGACTTTCCGGCTGGGATGATAATCGGCGATGGCAAAACCAACGACTTGATCATTGACGATCGCCACAAACGTTTGCATATCCTCTCGCGTCAAATCATCGTGAAAAGTCCCAATGGCACTTACGTCTCTATCGATAATGTTTTGAACGGTCTTGAGCGGTATGGAAGAACTGTTTATCAGGCCCTTAAGATCCTCTTCCGTCATTAATTTGTGAATCGCCTCCGCGTGCTCGGGCCTTGCAACTTCGAAGCGAATTCGAGGATCGGATACTTTGGCGGCGGGTGGCTGGGAAAAAAAGTCTGGGTCGTCGTCCATCTGCGGACGGCCATGATCACCGGGATAATTTGGCGGACC
>Ga0206978_1181_pt1 | contig 11832 bp, 9 predicted proteins | sample Alteio_BWMinCont_21_FD_153477 | JGI IMG/M metagenome (GOLD analysis project Ga0206978, IMG submission 153477) | Enriched cells from forest soil in Barre Woods Harvard Forest LTER site, Petersham, Massachusetts, United States -... | ecosystem: Environmental > Terrestrial > Soil > Temperate forest >...
ATTTCTCCGGAAATTAATACCATGCCCGTTTTAACAAAGGTTTCGCAGGCAACACGCGCATTTTTATCTTCGGCCAGAATGGCATCGAGTACAACATCAGAGATCTGATCTGCAATTTTGTCCGGATGGCCTTCAGAAACCGATTCCGAGGTAAATAAAAAAGGTGTGCCCATGATGCTGTGCTTCATATTTGTCCGCCCCTACTTGCAGGATAGACTATCCTAAATGATTAGGGGGCGCTATGATTGATACCAAATACCATCAGGTGATTCGTGATCTCTCAGAGAAGATTGTAGCTGCACAGCGGCCGATTCGCATTTTAGATGCTTTAAAATGGAATAGTACCGTTGAAGAAGCCTTTTTTAAAAGTGGTTGCAAAGAATTGCCCAATGTACGAGGGCCAGAGTTTTACGAGCAAAACCCCCTTAAGTTTGATCCGGATAAAAAAATTGATGAGTTTAATCAAATTGAACGCGATATTCGACGTGAGCTCGGGCAATTTAACAGCGTTGGCGCCATTATGCAGCGGATGTGTCGCGAATATTGCACCGTTGTCGAAATGTTAAATGCACGAGGAACGCCCCATTTTACGCGTTATGCACAACAACTTTACGGAAGCGCAGATGATGCATTTTATGCGGGAGCACCTACGTTAACCGATTTAGCGATCTTAATTTCGAATACTTTGTCTTTTATCGAAAAACAAACAGGATCAGAATTAGATCAAAAAATTTATACAGGCGACGAAGCCGTTAGCATTTTAGGGCAACGTTTGTCGAAGTATTTTGAAGATGAAAAAGAGAAGACGCGCGTTAAATTAAGTGACGATATTATTGCAGATGCAGCGGCAGGCGCAGAGTTTATAAAATTAAGAAAAAATGCGATAGGAAAACAATCTACCGACATTGCAGAAAGCATACAAAGCCGTCTAAATAACGAGCAGGGGGCCGGGGATCAGGGTCTTATGTTTGGATACGCATCCAATGAAACCGCTGTATTAATGCCTGCACCTATTTTCTACGCGCATCTCTTAATGAAAAGACAGGCGATGGTGCGAAAAAATGGCACACTGCCCTGGTTAAGACCAGATGCAAAAAGCCAAATAACGTTTCTTTATGACGAAAATCACAAGCCGATTTATGCAGATACCATCGTGCTTTCCACACAACATGCGCCAGACGTTAGTCATGCCGTATTAACAGAAGCCGTTATAGATGAAATTATTAAACCCACTATTCCTGCGCATTTTATCACTAAAAAAACACGCTTTTTGGTAAACCCTGGCGGCAGATTTGTGATTGGTGGCCCCATGGGTGATTGCGGTTTAACCGGCAGAAAGATTATTGTTGATACCTATGGCGGTATGAGCAGACACGGGGGAGGCGCATTTTCGGGTAAAGATCCTTCTAAAGTCGATCGTTCTGCCGCTTATATGGCAAGATACATTGCGAAAAACCTTGTGGCCGCGGGCATTGCCGATCGGTTAGAACTTCAAATTGCCTATGCCATTGGCATCGCAAAACCCCTTTCTATTGGGGTAGAAACTTTTGGCACAGGTAAAATTTCCAATACAATCATTTGCGATATTATCCGCAATTTCTTTGATCTCCGTCCTGCCCAAATTATTAAAACGCTTGGCCTACTAAGACCAATCTACGCACAAACGGCTGCCTATGGTCACTTCGGTCGAGAAGAACCCGATTTTACTTGGGAACAAACCAATATGGCCGATGCCCTCAGAGAAGCCGCAAAACTGTAAGTATATATCCAAATATTTATCTGAAAAGCGATATAAAAAATTCTTGTGATCATAAAAGGATCTCTGCTAAACTTCGGTTATGAAATTTCCCCGACTTTTTCAAAACAGACCGTTACAAATCAGTGATCACATAGAACTCGATCCTAACGCTTGCCATCGTTTAACTGCTGTTTTACGCGCAGAAATCGACAGAAAAGTCATTTTATTCAATGGCGATGGCTTTGAATATTTAAGCATTATCACCTTGATTAAACGAAATCGTGTCAATGTAACTGTCTTAGAAAAAATAAAAAAAGACTTGGAATCCGCTTTAGAAATTCATTTGGGTCAAGTGATTTCTAAAGGTGAAAAAATGGATTTCGTGATTCAAAAAGCAACCGAATTGGGTGTTAAAAAAATCACACCGCTTTTTTCAGAACGCAGCGTGGTGCATCTTAAACAAGACCGCTTAGAGAAAAAGACCGAGCACTGGCAAAAAATTGCCATCCACGCAGCAGAACAATGTGGCAGAACAGTTGTGCCCACTATCGAACATCCTATCCCGATCGCGGAATGGATCTTTAATCGAGATGAAAAGACCCGCTTAGGTCTCGATCCTTTAAGCCCCAATGGATTGAACACTCTTCCTATTCTTGGGCCTGTCGCACTACTCATTGGTCCTGAAGGAGGACTCACCGAACAAGAGCTTATTTATGCCAAAGATCGGGGCTTTCAGACGGTGAGCTGTGGGCCTCGTATTCTCCGAACCGAAACCGCCACACTGGTCGCGATTACCGCACTGCAATGCAAAGCCGGGGATTTGTAGCTCCTCATCTCAGAATCCAGTTTTAATCTCGTTTAACAACCACAATGGCATTTGAAACTGGACGACATATTTTTTGCCCCATCGCCTCATCCGTATCGCCAACTGCTAAATTTTTGACTTGGCCATTTAAAAAAAGTGTTGAAGAACCACCGCCATCTAAATTGATCGCCTGAACACATTTTAGATCAATCATTAGTTTTGCTAAATCGGGCAAAGACAAACCAATGACGTTGGACTGACTCGCTAATTCTTTCTGTATGATAGAGCACATTTCTGACGCAGGCATAGTTTCAAGTTTTTCTTTTGAATATTGCTTATCGCGTAAAATATTTCTCGCTTGCTCTAAAGACACTTTACCCACAGACTGTTTATATACATGCTCTACAATGACCATGACGACAGTGCCATCTTGCTGTACACCGACCGCTGTTCTGGCATGGGGTAACATGACAAAATCTTTTTGACCAGCACTATCCAAACCAGAAACAACTTGTCCGTCTTGTACTAACAAGGGGATCCCCATAACAATATTTTCTGCCCCTTGCCACTGAATATTATTCTTGTCATTATCATTATTGAAATTGACATCCAGTGCCATCTTTTGTCCGATCTTCAAAGGCGGTAAAACCTGTGATTTTGGAAAGGATAAAATCCATCCCTGTGCGGGAATAGCATTATCACCATGATTAACAATTTTTGTAACTCTAAAATCTTTATCAACAACAATTTCTTGACGATCATAAGGCGTTAATGAAGTCGGCCCCCACACATGATTATAAAAAACAATTTCTTTATTTTTTACAAACTGGTTTATCGCATCGGGTGAAAAAACATTTGCCTTAATGGTGAACTTAATGTTGAGCGCAGCATTGCCTAAGCTAAGTGTTTTATCATTTAACTGTAAAAAAGCTCGCTTATTTTTTGCTAAAGAAAAAATATCGCCATTAATAATTAACGTACCGCTGGGACGCCCATCCTCGCTATTCCCTATTTCAAAAAAACCGGCATTGATCGCCGCAATCGCATTTGACCGTAAGGCAATCGCAGGCACCGTTTCGCGTCCAAAAACTTGATTATGCGCCTTCACTAATTTCAGGTGATATTGTGTCGGCTCAATGGAGAGGATGTGTATAACATGTTTTTCATTTTTACGAGATTCATAAGATAAACCATTGGGAAGTGTTGCATCCAAAGCCAGAGAGGTGCTGGCACATAATACCGTAAACAACAATATTATTGGACAATAAATAATTTTTCTAAACATAACCCTTGCCTAAGGAAACCTGAATTTTTACAGCTTACCATTCTTCAAACAATTTCTCCAACATTTTTTTTTCACTATCTTGTAAATTCAGAGTTGGGTTAATTAACAATATTGTCCTATTTTTAATTTCATTTTCAGTATAGTTTTTTTCCGAAATAAAACCTAAGGCATGTATCTTGTTTCGCACTGTTTCATCTGGGTATGATTCTTCAAAAACTCCTCGAACAAGATTCTGATCGCTATCCTTTTTAAAATGTCGTTTATAAGGATCATCTAAATTCTTTCCTCCATATGCTATGTGATGATAATCTATTTCATCCGAAATGCCAATTGAAAACCCTCTCATGTCTACGACAACTAGATGATAGAATCCAGCCTTGATTTTCAAAAATTTTCTTGTTTTTTCTAAAATTGCATTCTGAACCTTAATAATATCTCTTTCCTCTACAGCGTTCCCGTTTTTTTCAGCACTCTGATTATTAAAAGCGAAAAAATTATCAATTTCGTACGTTCCCTCTTTTACTGCTTCGCTATCACGTAAACTTGTCAATTCGATTAAAAAATTATTTCTCGTTTTAGAGCCAACTATTTTAAAATCCACAGATTTTTTATTAACGCCTGTTTTGAATTCATATTCAGCCTCAAGTTTAGCGGCATGTATAGCGCATGCAAAACGTATTTCAAAAAAACTAGATTTAATATTAACAACTTCAGCGCTATTAAAATGGGTGTGATGTTTCCCATTTAAAGTAAAATATATTTCTGGCCGAGAGGGTGCCATAGGGACTACTAATTTATAAGGCGCACTCGAAAAATCAAGGTTACATTTTTTTTTGTCTAATTCCGTTAACTGCGGTTCTCCAATAACATCTTTCCCATACACCCAGATTTGCCCCTTGCTTGTTTTTATTATCATAGGAATATTTTTTTTGTTGAGTTCACTTATCGCTGGCTTTTTATTCATTTTTACAACAGTCAACTCATATCCTTCAACACAAGAAATTGACTGTTTTATGTTTTTGCTTTCTAAAAAATTTTTTGCCCAATCTACCGTTTTTAATTTTTCGATCACATCCAAAGTGCGATCAACTTCCTCCATAGTTAAAGTATCCGACCAGCTACCAAGTTCCCGACTCGTCTTGTTTTTACCCCTTCCACTTAACAAAAGATTAAAAATTTTTTGATATTTTTCTGTGTGAATTGTTTTCCCGCTATTTTTAATTTCTTCTAAAGCAACGAAAGGAAATTTTACGTACATTTCAATACGCTTAAGGATATCTTTTCCTGAAAAGCGCTTGGATTCTATTCTTTGCAAATGACCGGCAGAGATTTTAAATAAATCTGCAAACTCTCGGATTGTTAAGCCCAAAGTTTCTCTATATTTTTTAAGATCATCTGCTGAAAATTGCTCTTCCAAATCTGGTTCAAAAATAAATGAAGAAGGACCACGTTTCCCAATAGTAGATAACAAAATCATGGGATTCTGTTCTTGTTCCAAGATCCCTGCTTCTTTACAGTAATCGGCATAAGCAGGATTTTCTCTAGATGGGATCCTATCTTGAAATGAAGGAAATAAGCTAGTAGATTTGTAATGTTTTGCTAGAAGCGGTAATTCAGGGCCTAATGGAATTGCGTATTTTCGTTTTAAATATTTTAAATCGTATTCAAAATAGAATGTTATTTTTTCTTTTTCTATTCCCATAGTTAACTTGCCAACATATGTGCGGGTTTTTTTTCTGTCCAAATAGATTGAAATAGCGGCGACAGTATCATTTTTCATAAATTTATGCACTCAACAACTCCGCATGACGCTTTAAAATTAATTTTTTTAAAGCATTTTTTCTGTTTTCGGAAATGAACGCGTTATCAATTAAAAAAAATATTTCTTTTAATTTTACTCTTTTGTGAAATATCGCGATAATTTCCTGAAAACCTAATCTTTTGAATTCCCGTACGTAATCTTTCATGGATGGATTATCAGTTTTATGCGTAGCAATTTTTCCTTTAGGCTCAAGGTCTGATGTTAAAAAAAATTCTTCAATCCCGACATAACTCGGATTATCATATATAGGTGCCAGAATTTTTCCCTCGCTTGTTTCAACAAATCCGAAATTTTTTCCGTGTCTATCGTGGTTTCCAATAAGTGCATCAAAAAGACACATATTGACAAAAACATCGACATCTTTTTTTCGGATACTATTAGTTTTAATCACTTCAAGTATAGTTTCACAATTAAAATCGTCAGGCAGTTTGTTCAAATAGTGATAAATATGTTTCAGATTTGCGCCATTCAAAATAGCCATAAAATTTTCAACAACAAAAGAAACAAAATTGTTGTCATTCTCTTCAAATCTAATCAAGTAGTAATTGGGAACCGGGATTTTAAGAAGATCCGCTATCTGATTACACAAATATTCAGTCGCAGGGAGTTCTGGATAATCATTTTCCTGAACTTTGAGTATATAATGTTTTGCCCCTAATTCAGCAGAATATTTTTTATATCTTCCTTGAAAATTTGATGATAACACGGAATCGGATAAAGATTCCGTCTGTGATTTTATCATTAAGCTTTTGAAAACTGGAAGCGTAATATCATTTGTAAAAGGATCAAGAGCATCTTGAAACCAAACTTGAAAACAAGGCTGAGCATGCAAACCATAATGCTTCTGATCAGAAGGCAGGATTTCCTGTAAACATTTATAACAATATTGCTTCATATACCAACCTGAACCCCTCGTTTAATTGTAATTATATTAATTTTGTTGCGAATTCACAACAAAATTTTCCATTTTTTTACTGTCAAAACGTATAGCGCTGATTTAAAATATAGTAAAAAGTGTTGAGCTTCGTTCTTCAATTCAGCGAACAGCAACCGCCTTATTTTTTGGTATTAACTGGCTATTCAAAAGCGGCGGGAGGAGTTCATATCCTTCTTTTTCTAGCAGTTGCCGCAACCTCTGTTTTACTTCTGGTCTGACAAAAAATTCAGGACGATATTCAAAATGCATGGTGTCATATTTCCCAAATTTTCCACCCCAAATAAATCCATGCCTTTCAAATATTTCGACGATTTCAAAGGGGACTCGGTTACGCCATTGGGGCAAATCTTTTGCTAAGATATTTTCTTCTTTTATCGTCATTTTCTCATCAATCCCACGCTCCTTTCTATAATCCCAAAGCCAATATTCACACTGCTTACAATCAAGATCTAACGTCATGCCAAAAGAATGTGCGCTTAATCGATCAGTTCCTGCAATAACACGCCACTTAAACGTGCCACTGATTTCTTCTAGAAACGTAGATTTTACAGAACCGGGTAGTTTTTCTAGCGCAATGGAAAGTTGTTGAAATACATCGGCAATATTGAGTGCGTTGGTCACTAAAATAGTCTTATTTTTAAACGATTTTTCTAGCCATTTTATAGAAACAAGCTTTTCTGCAACTTCTTTTTCTGAATGACCAAAAATAGTTTTAAAGAAATTAAGTTCACGAAACCGCCCTGCATGACCATCATGATCAGGATGGCTTTGCCATTCCTTCCCAGGAACGTAGATGGGTAAAAATTGTTCAATTAAAGAAGGTTTATTTAATACATCCGTTTCTGTTCGCAATCCTTTAGGGGGACGCCAATTGAATTCGTCGCCATTTTTAAATATGACTTTATCTAAAGTAATTTCTTTTATAAGGCTCGAATATCCTTGGAACAACTCATGCAAAAGTTTTATGAGTTCATTTTTTTCTTCTCGAGATAGTTCAGAAGGTAACGTACGAGATTCATAAGATAAACCATTGGGAAGTGTTGTATCTAAAGCCAGAGAAGCGCTGACGTATAATACCGAGATAAACAACAACAGCATTGGATAACAAATGTGCATATTGCTTTTTTCCACTCGCATTCGACCAAACATCCTGCTTTCTCCAATGGTATCAAGGTCATGCCTGCTGATGATGCTTAAACTTACCATTCTTTAAACAATCTTTCTAACAATTTTTTTAGGATTCTTTTTTTGTTGCGAATTCGCAACAAAATTTTTCATTATTTTGCTGGTCAAATATATAGCGTTTGGTTGGTTTCAGCAAACAATTTGTCTGTGTCCAGACTTGACCCCTTCACAAATCTCGCAAGTTTTAGGGCAAAAGTCTTACATAAAATGGGGTTCGAAAGAGTTTATTTTAAACAGCTTGCCATATACACTGATTTCTGTTGAGTTGTAAACAGAATCTTGACAAGTGCATGGATGCACGGGATGAGCAGTGATGCTCGGCCACGCCCAACGATCACAGGGAGTGTTCGTTGGGCGACCATCATAAAACCCTGCTGTATTTTCTCCCTCTATTTTTTTAAAGTTTATCAATCTTCTGTCCGCCTAACAAAATCCATGTAGCAAGAGGCTAAACGTCTGTTAGTTAATCAACTATGTATTGTGTTGCAAATATTTATTCGTGATACAATGGCGCCGTAGACTGCTTATACCGAAATATTAAGCTACAGCTTTTCAGATAATTATTTTGGTGAGCGGATGCATGTTTGAGCGAAGCGAGTTTTGCCGCGAATCAAAATAATTATCTGAAAAGCTATAAACCAACGAGAGGAGAATAACGATGTTCACCCTAGAAGATTCCGAATTGAAAACGCTTATTGAGGACACCCTCATGTCTGAGCACCCCCTGATTAAACAAGCAATAGCGCATGAACAAGCTTTCAGAATGTCCACCGCGGGAGAATTAAAGGAACTTTTTGAGGCAGTGCAAAAAGCCATCCACGACGGAATAGAAGCCGAAACCTGCGATCCTGAGAGATATATAGCCAATCTTAAAAAGAAAACACTGGCAAAAATTGAATTAGATATCATTTCCGCTAACGAATTCGAAAAAGCTTTAAAAGATTACAAACCAGTTGCTTTTAACCCTGCTGAGGGACAGTGCATATATCCTCTTAAATCTAATAAAATAGCGTACGAGCTTCCTGCGGTGAAACAATTTGTATTAGACACTGATTTTAGCAAGCTATTTCTTGATGGCCAAATTCCAGCAGGATACCAATTTCAGACAACACCACAGGAAATCACGCACCTGCATTGTAACCCAAGTAACATATATGGTGACCGAAAAGGGGTTATTTTAAAATTAGCATTGTTTGAAACTTATTTTGCAATCACCGGAAAAAAATTTAGTGATTTAGATTTGAGTTGTAGTCAAAAAACGAAAAAATGGATAGATGGTACCGCAATGGTGCATGTCGCACCTTTACCGCAAAGCCTAGATCTAAAAACTCTGCGAGAATCAAATCCAGCCTTTCCTTTTCTTGGGAACGACGAACTCTATTATCCACATAGCGGGTACGTGTATGGCGGCGATAGATACAAAGCACGGCCAGATAAATCGCCTGAACTGCTGCCAGAAGATTGTACTTCTGATTTAGAAAAACAATGCCCAAATCCATCCACACAAAAATCATTTACCCTTACTACTGGGGACCTTACTGAACTCCGTAAACGTCTAATGAATATAGCATCGCCTCAGTCTTCAACCACAGGGAACAACATGGAAGATACATTTGAAGTTGTTCGCCATTGGGAACAAGATCCAACACGATATGCCAAACCGGGACAAATCTATGGCACTAGCACGCATGCTGCGATCTCGTTAGGTGTTAAAAGTGCTGGACCAAAGAGTACAGTTGCTCTAATCGGTTGTGCCCGAAACTATCCTCAGGGACCTGAAGGCGGTCGAGGTATTCATGTACTGCCTTTAAATCTAGAATCGGGGATGTTTTTTAACTACAAAGGAACAAGCACAGCCAAATTAGCACAGCCCGACACAAATCCACAGCAAAACAACAAAAAATCAAAACCCGAATCTAAGGTGGTTAATAGATGACGTAATGCCTGGCCACGCCCAACGATCACAGGAAGTGTTCGTTGGGCGACCGTACTTCTAACAAACAATTCGTTAACGCATAAGCACCAGAGATCAAAAAAAGCTATATAAAAACATAGCGTTGTAGCCAACTAAAAACACTGCTAAAATTAACCTTTCTAACCCCTTATTTCGTCCTTAACAGGAATTGCGATGTCTACGCTACCACACACTTTGCCAAGTTTCTTTTGGCGCTTTATTAAGCCGCAGCGTGGTCGCTTTCTATTCTTGATATACGGAAATCTCGGATGGGCGGTGCAAGAAGCCTCTTTTCCCTATTTTGTTAAACTGATCATCGATAAAATTACTTTGTTCTCGCATGACAAGGCGCTTATTTTTTCGGCACTGAGTACCACCTTAATTACTTGGATTTGCCTTTGGTTATTGATAGAGTTTGGGTTTCGGTTGTATGACTTTCTTTCTGCTCGCGTTTACCCGCGATTTCAAGCCGATGTGCGAAAAGCAATGTTTGAATATAGTCTTTCGCACTCACACCAATTTTTTTCTGACCAATTCGCCGGCACCGTTGGTAGTAAAATTTCACGTATGTCGGATGCAATCTTAAGTGTATTAACGATCGTCACTACCATTTTTTTTCCTGTTGTTCTCGCTTTTTGTATTAATATTGTTATTTTATACCAAGCCAAACCGCTTTTTGCTTATATTATGCTCGGATGGTTTTTGTTACACGTATCGATTACTTATTTCTTTACAAAAAAATGTGCCCAGAAATCGACAATTCATTCTGCAGCGGTTACACAGCTTAATGGTAAAATGGTCGATGCTTTTTCGAATATCGCGAACATTCGATTATTTGCAAGAAAAAGTTATGAGACGCGTTATCTTTCGATTTATCAAAAGGACGAAGTTAAAAAATCTTTCGATCTGCTACATTATAACGCGATCATGAAATTATTTTTAGGTGCTGCCAGCCAAGGTTTTGTTTTCCTCATGATTGGTTTGGGACTTTATGCCTGGCAAAAAGACTTAATCACAAACGGGGAACTGGCTTTAATCTTGACTTCGCTTAGCTTAATCGGCTTGGCCTGGTACATGGGCATGCATTTAATTAAAGTGTATGAAGATATGGGCACTTGTAAAGAAGCACTTACATTAATACAAGCACCGCATGATATTGCCGATGTGCCCCATGCAAAACCTATCCATATCTCACGTGGAGAAATCGTATTTGACAATGTTTCTTTCCACTACACTCGAAACCATAACCTTTTTAGAGATAAAACGATTACACTTTATGCTGGCCAAAAGGTCGGTTTAGTGGGATATTCGGGATCGGGAAAAACGACTTTTGTCAATCTTATCTTACGATTGTTTGATATAGAAAGCGGGCGTATTTTAATCGATGGCCAGGATATTAAACAGGTAACACAAGATTCACTGCGTGATCAGATCGCCTTAATTCCACAGGACACCACGCTTTTTCATCGCTCATTGATAGAAAACATCCGATATGGTCGTCTAGATGCTTCCGATGAAGCGGTAATAGCAGCCTCTAAGAAAGCGCATTGCGATGAATTTATTCAGCATATGGAACACGGATACGATACGTTAGTCGGAGAACGCGGCATTAAGCTTTCGGGCGGTCAGCGTCAACGCATTGCAATTGCACGTGCGATATTAAAAGATGCACCGATTTTAATTTTAGATGAGGCAACTTCTTCGTTGGATTCGATTACAGAAAAATTTATTCAAAAAAGCCTTAAGTATTTAATGCACAACCGTACCACGATTGTGGTAGCACATCGTCTTTCAACGCTTGCGGATATGGATCGCATTTTAGTATTCAAGCGCGGTCAAATCATTGAAGATGGCACGCATAAGCAATTGCTCGCCGCAAATCATCATTATGCGCAACTGTGGAATATGCAAGCGGGTGGTTTTTTACCGGAATCACCCTAACGTTGTTATCGTGTTTTTACTAGCAAAGCATTAATGGTTTCTAACAATTCTAATTCCTGGTAAGGTTTACCCATAAACTTTTTTATACCCAGGACTTCCGCCTGCTTTTTCTGTTCCGCTCCGGCACAAAACGTAATCATGACAATCGGAATATCTGCATATTGC
>Ga0206978_1201_pt1 | contig 11613 bp, 8 predicted proteins | sample Alteio_BWMinCont_21_FD_153477 | JGI IMG/M metagenome (GOLD analysis project Ga0206978, IMG submission 153477) | Enriched cells from forest soil in Barre Woods Harvard Forest LTER site, Petersham, Massachusetts, United States -... | ecosystem: Environmental > Terrestrial > Soil > Temperate forest >...
CGCCCGTTGGTGCCATTGGAAGGCGGCCGTTTTGCTACTTCCGACTTAAATGATTTATACCGTCGTGTAATTATCCGTAACAACCGTTTAAAACGTTTGATTGAGATAAAAGCACCGGAAGTAATATTACGTAACGAAAAACGTATGCTGCAGGAAGCTGTGGATTCGTTGTTCGATAACTCACGTAAAGTAAACGCGGTAAAAACCGAAGGTAACCGTGCATTGAAATCCCTTTCGGATATATTGAAAGGTAAACAAGGCCGTTTCCGTCAAAACCTTTTGGGTAAACGTGTTGACTATTCGGCACGTTCGGTAATTGTTGTAGGCCCTAACTTAAAACTGCACGAATGCGGTTTACCAAAGGATATGGCCGCCGAATTGTTTAAACCGTTCATCATCCGCAAAATGATTGAGCGTGGTGTGGTTAAAACAGTAAAGTCTGCCAAAAAGATAGTTGACCGTAAAGACCCGTTAGTTTGGGATATATTGGAAAACGTATTAAAAGGGCATCCTGTATTGTTAAACCGTGCGCCAACGCTGCACCGTTTAGGTATCCAGGCTTTCCAGCCAAAATTGGTTGAAGGCAAGGCTATCCAACTGCACCCGTTAACCTGTACCGCCTTCAACGCGGATTTTGACGGTGACCAGATGGCTGTTCACGTACCACTTGGTAACGCAGCAATTTTGGAAGCCCAGGTTTTAATGCTTGCTTCGCATAACATATTAAACCCTGCTAACGGGACGCCGATTACGGTTCCTTCGCAGGACATGGTGCTTGGTTTGTACTATATAACCAAGGGCCGTAAAACGGATGCTGATCGAGTTGTAAAAGGCGAAGGCTTAACATTCTATTCTTCGGAAGAAGTAATTATAGCTTACAACGAAAGAAAGATTGACCTGCATGCCTTTATAAAAGTTAAAGTGCTGACTAAAGATCGCGATGGAAATATTGTATCTAAAATCATAGATACTACTGTTGGCCGAGTACTATTTAATGAGCACGTACCAATTGAAGTTGGCTACATTAACGAGCTGCTTACAAAAAAATCACTGCGTGATATTATTGGCGAGGTGGTAAAAATTACAGGTATGGCGCGTGCGGCCCAGTTCCTTGATGATATTAAGGAATTAGGTTTCAAGATGGCATTCCAGGGTGGTTTATCATTTAACCTGAAGGATATAAATATTCCTGCTGAAAAAGTTACGCTTATCGAAACAGCTTCGAAACAGGTTGAGGATGTGATGGGTAACTATAACATGGGTTTCATCACCAACAACGAACGTTATAACCAGATCATTGACATTTGGACCCGTATAAACAACCGCTTAACCGCGAATGTGATGGAGATATTGTCGACAGATAACCAGGGCTTTAACTCGGTATATATGATGCTTGATTCAGGAGCCCGTGGTTCAAAGGAGCAGATCCGTCAGCTTGCAGGTATGCGTGGTTTGATGGCTAAGCCGCAAAAATCAGGTTCGGGAGGTGAGATCATCGAAAACCCGATCCTTTCAAACTTCAAAGAAGGCTTGTCGGTATTGGAGTACTTCATCTCAACCCACGGTGCACGTAAAGGTTTGGCCGATACCGCTTTGAAAACTGCGGATGCTGGTTATCTAACCCGTCGTTTGCATGATGTGGCGCAGGATATGATAGTCGGGACAGTGGATTGCGGTACTTTAAGAGGTATATTTACTACCGCCCTTAAAGATAACGAGGACATTGTTGAGCCATTGTACGACCGTATTTTAGGCCGTACCACGCTGCATGATGTGCATGACCCTATTACCAATGAATTATTAGTATCAGCGGGTGAGGACATCACCGAAGAGATTGCAAAAAGCATAGAAAACTCCCCGTTGGAAGGTATCGAGATCCGTTCGGTATTAACCTGCGAAAGCAAACGCGGAGTGTGTGCTTTATGTTATGGACGTAACCTTGCAAGCGGCAAACGCGTGCAAAAGGGCGAGGCTGTTGGTGTAATTGCTGCACAGTCGATCGGTGAGCCGGGTACACAGTTAACGCTGCGTACATTCCACGTAGGTGGTACCGCCTCGAACATTGCTGCTGAATCGCAGATCAACGCCAGGTTTGATGGTATTATTGAATTTGAGAACGTTCGTACGGTTGAATATAAAACTGAAGACGGCGTTGTAGAAGTAGTATTAGGCCGTTCGGGTGAATTCCGTATAGTTGAACAGGGAACCAATAAAGTAATTGTTACCAACAATATTCCTTATGGCGCATACTTGTATGTGAAGGATGGCAGTAAGATCAGCAGGGGCGACCGTATTTGCTCATGGGATCCTTATAACGCGGTAATTATTTCTGAATTTGCAGGTGTTACCAAATTTGAAGCTGTTTTGGAAGGTATTACGTTCCGTGAAGAATCAGATGAGCAAACAGGTCACCGCGAAAAGGTAATTATCGATACAAGGGATAAAACTAAAAATCCTGTTATCCAGGTTGCTGATAATAAAGGCAACGTGATAAAAGGATATAACATCCCGGTAGGCGCCCACATCGCTGTTGATGAAGGGGAAAAATTACAAACCGGGCAGGTTATTGCCAAGATACCGCGTTCAACAGGTAAAACCCGTGACATTACCGGTGGTTTACCACGTGTAACTGAGTTGTTCGAAGCACGTAACCCATCGAATCCGGCGGTTGTTACTGAAATTGACGGCGTGGTAACTTTAGGTGGCGTTAAACGTGGTAACCGTGAGATCACCATAGAATCAAAAGACGGCCAGGTTAAAAAATACCTTGTTCCATTGTCAAAACACATCCTTGTACAGGATAACGACTTTGTGAAAGCTGGTATGCCTTTGTCGGATGGTTCAATATCACCCGCCGACATCCTGGCTATAAAAGGCCCGGCCGCGGTGCAGGAATACCTGGTAAACGGTATCCAGGAAGTTTACCGCTTGCAGGGTGTGAAGATCAACGATAAACACTTTGAAGTGATCGTTCACCAGATGATGCAGAAGGTGGCTATTGAAGATGCCGGCGATACCCGTTTCCTTGAAAGGGAAGCAGTTGACAGCTGGGATTTCATGCTCGAAAACGATGACATCTTTGATAAAAAGGTAGTTACCGAACCGGGCGATTCAGCAACCTTGAAATCAGGCCAGATAGTTTCAGTTAGAAGGCTGCGTGACGAAAACTCGATCTTAAAACGTAAAGATTTAAAATTAGTTGAGGTACGTGATGCCATTGCGGCAACTTCAAGCCCGATACTGCAAGGTATTACGAGGGCCTCTTTGGGTACAAAATCATTTATCTCGGCAGCGTCTTTCCAGGAAACTACAAAAGTACTGAACGAAGCAGCGATAGCTGGTAAAAAAGACCTGATGCTTGGTTTGAAAGAGAACGTAATTGTAGGCCACCTTATTCCTTCGGGAACAGGGTTACGCGAATACGAAAATATCCGCGTTGGTTCACAAGAGGAGTTTGACCGCCTGATGGCTTCAAAAGCAGAAGAAATTGAGGTTTAAGTTGATTGTGTTGATTTAGTGATTGGTTGATTAAGTTAAAAGGGAAGTTTTCTTAACATAATCAACTTAATCCAACCTAATAAACTCAATCAACCAATAATAACAAATATTTTAATAAGCCTTCCCGTTTACGGGAAGGCTTTACTATTTTAGTACCCATGGAAGAGCAAAATGAAAATCAGCTGAATATTGAGCTTTCTGAGGAAATTGCAGAAGGCATTTATTCAAACCTGGCAATTATTACCCATTCAAGTTCCGAATTTGTTCTTGATTTTATCAGGGTAATGCCCGGCGTGCCAAAGGCAAAAGTAAAATCAAGGATCATTTTAACACCCGAACATGCCAAGCGCTTACTAACCGCATTAGAAGATAACCTCGAAAAGTTTGAGACCATCAATGGACGCATTAAAATTCAGCAGGATCCCTCGGGCTTTCCGATGAATTTTGGCGGAACAATGGGGCAAGCGTAGTATGTTCATTAGTTCACTGGTTCATTAGTTCATTGGTCTGCTTCATTAGCTAAGCAGTAAAAGCACCGCGATATACTAATGAACTAATGAACTGATGAACCAATGAACCACAACATGGATAAAAAAGCAAAAATATATATAGCCGGGCACAGGGGCATGGTTGGTTCAGCCATCTACAGGAAACTGGAAGAGGAAGGGTTTACCAACTTTATCACGCGCACCTCAGATACACTCGATCTTCGTAACCAGCAGCAGGTAATTGATTTTTTTGAACAGGAAAAGCCGGACTATGTATTTTTAGCTGCCGCAAAAGTAGGGGGTATTGCTGCCAATAATACCTACCGGGCTGAATTTTTATATGATAACCTGCAGATACAAAATAATGTCATCCACCACTCGTACCTGAATGGCGTAAAAAAATTGATGTTTTTAGGATCAAGCTGCATTTATCCCAAAATGGCCCCTCAGCCTTTAAAAGAAGAATATTTATTAACGGGCCCGCTTGAATCAACGAATGAACCTTATGCCATTGCAAAAATTGCCGGTATTAAAATGTGCGATGCCTATCGCGCGCAATATGGCTGTAATTTTATTTCGGTAATGCCGACTAATTTGTATGGTTATAATGATAATTACCATCCCCGCAACTCACATGTTTTGCCGGCGTTGATCAGGCGTTTTCATGAGGCAAAAGAGCAAAACGCCCCCACCGTAACTATTTGGGGAACAGGTTTGCCAAAACGCGAGTTTTTATTTGCCGATGACCTTGCTGACGCCTGCTTTTATTTGATGCAAAACTATAATGAGCCGGGCTTTATAAACATTGGCACGGGCAGTGATATATCTGTTAAGGACCTTGCTTTGTTAATTAAGAAAATAGTGGGATATACAGGAGATATAGATTTTGATGCTTCGAAGCCCGACGGCACGCCACGTAAATTAATGGACGTTACAAAACTGCATAATAAAGGCTGGAAACATAAAATTGAACTTGAAGACGGCATTAAATTAGCTTACCTGGATTTTTTAAATAAATTCGCAAAAGGATAATTATTACCATATTCCTTTCAAATCATAGTTATGAGTAACATAGTTGTTTTTGGCGCGTCGGGACAATTGGGGCAGTGCATTAAAGATATTGCGGGAAAAGAGAAGATACCCTCTGTATTTTTCCCTTCGGAAAGTGAAGCCAATATATTAGATAGTGATGCTTTGAGAAAGGTTTTTGACGCCTATAAGCCGGCTTACTGCATCAATTGTGCTGCTTATACGGCTGTAGATAAAGCAGAGGAGGAGTTGGAACTGCCTATGAAAATAAACAAAACAGGAGTTGAGAAACTAAGCAGGTTTTGTGCCGAAAAAGGGGCGGTGCTGATTCATATATCAACAGATTTTGTTTTTAAGGGCGATAAATCAAGTCCGCTTACCGAGGAAGATGCAGCAAATCCGGTTAGTGTTTATGGACAAACCAAGTTAGATGGCGAAAAGGCAGTTGAAAGGATGCTGAAAAAATATTTTATCATTCGTACCGGCTGGCTTTACTCCGAATATGGCAGTAACTTCGTAAAAACCATGTTAAAACTTGGGACTGAGAAAGATGAGTTAAAAATCATAGCCGACCAGGTTGGGACTCCGACCTATGCAATTGATCTGGCAGCATGTATACTGCAAATAATTAAGAGCGGCAACACGGCATATGGTACTTATCATTACAGTAATGAAGGTGTAGCTTCATGGTATGATTTTGCAAAAACTATATTTGATATATCAGGTACTAAAGTAAAAGCAATCCCGGTACGTACGGATGAGTATGTAACGAAAGCAACCCGGCCGGCCTATTCGGTAATGGATAAAAGCAAGATCAAAAAAGAATTTGGTATGGAAATTCCCTATTGGCGGGACAGTTTAATAATTTGCATAGGCAAACTCAAACATAACTAATAATACATGAAAGGTATCATTTTAGCCGGTGGCTCCGGCACAAGGCTTTACCCCATAACCCGGGCAATAAGTAAGCAATTGATGCCTATTTATGATAAGCCGATGATCTATTACCCTTTATCGGTACTGATGCAGGCAGATATAAGGGAAATATTAATCATTACAACCCGTGAGGATAACGATAGCTTTAAACGCCTGCTTGGAAATGGCCGTGAACTTGGCTGCACTTTTGAATATGCCATCCAGGAAAAACCAAACGGGCTTGCCCAGGCTTTTGTAATAGGGGAGCAGTTTATTGGTGATGAAAAGGTAGCGCTGATACTGGGCGACAACATATTTTACGGAACTGGCTTTAGTGAATTGATCCGCAGTTTTAATGATGTGGAAGGTGCGGCCATTTTTGCTTACCCGGTTGCCGATCCGGAAAGATATGGGGTCGTGGAATTTGATAAAGATTTGAAAGCTTTATCAATTGAAGAAAAACCGCATAAGCCAAAATCAAGCTTTGCTGTGCCCGGCCTCTATTTTTACGATAATAGTGTAATTGAGATCGCCAAGAATTTGCAGCCATCGCCGCGTGGGGAATATGAAATTACCGATGTAAACAAATTTTACCTCGGGCGCGGCGATTTACATGTAGGCGTGATGGACAGGGGCACAGCCTGGCTGGATACCGGCACCTTTGATTCGTTAAGCGATGCCTCCGAATATGTAAGGGTTATAGAAAAACGCCAGGCCACAAAAATTGGCTGCATAGAAGAAGTAGCTTACCGCCGCGGGTTTATAGAGGACGAGCAACTAAAAGTATTGATAGCCAAATATATAAAAAGCGGTTATGGGGCCTATTTACAAACGCTGCTTGGCTGACCTTTATTCTGTAATTGCGTTTATCTCTGACACGATATCATTAACCAGGCTCAGTTTATCAGCATCCAACCACAATATTTCATCGTCTTTGCCAAACCAGGTCATTTGCCTTTTCGCAAAGTGGCGGGTGTTTTGCTTGATAAGCTCGACCGCATCGGTCAGGTTTATTTTGCCATCAAAATATTCAAAAAGCTCGCTGTAACCTACGGTATTTAAAGCATTCAACCGCCTGTGTGGCAATAGTGACTTGGCTTCGTTAACCAGGCCTTGTTGTACCATTGTATTCACACGGTGGTTAATTCGCTGGTATAAATCAGCTCTTGGCAAGTTCAAACCAAATTTTATAATTCGGAACGGCCGTTTATTAGGAGTGGATTTATGATAGGATGAAAACGGTTTGCCTGTACTTTCAGAAACCTCAAGCGCCCTGATGACACGTTGGGGATTGTTGATATCAACCACCTCATAATATTCGGGATCGGAAATTTTTAATTTTTCCTGCAAATAGGCAATTCCATTTTCTTCAAGCTCCTGGTTTAACTTTTCCCTCAACCCCGGTACAGGATCTGGGAATTCGTCAAACCCTTCGCAAACGGCCTTAATGAATAAACCAGATCCGCCTACTAATATTACAACCTCATGAACCTCGAAAAGATCTTTCAGCAATGCCAGGCACCGTTTTTCATAGTCGCCCGCCGTAAAGATGTCTGTAATAGATAATGAATTAATAAAGTAATGCTTTACTTCAGCCAGCTCGTCGCGGCTGGGTTTTGCAGTCCCTATTGACATTTCACGATAAAACTGACGGGAGTCTGCAGAAACTATTACTGTGTTGTAATGTTTTGCCAATTCAATTGCCGCTGCAGTTTTGCCCGAAGCGGTAGGGCCTGCAATTACTATCAGTTTATTCATGGTTCATGGTTAATAGTCAATAGTTTGTCCATTATGGTTAATAGTTGGTCTTAATAGTTTATAGAAAGGACAAATCAAGGTCAATGTTGTTACTATGAACCATAAACTATGATCCACGAACTAATCAATAATCTTCCCCGCCCGACAGTTTACCTTCGTCTTCAAATCCTTCATCGTCCGGGAATTCGCTCTCAAATTCGTCATCTTCATCTTCATCAACTTTTTTCACTTCATCGTCTTCTTCGCTGGTATCTGTAACTTCCGAAAAATCTTCGGTATCCTCTTCACTTATGCCCATTTCGTTCAGGAAATCAAAATCGTCCCCTTCCGGTGGAACAATTGGAATGGTTGGTGTATTCCCAAATTGTTTTGGCGCTTCGCCAACAGATTTTATAACCGCCGGGTAAACAACGCCGGGTTTTTCCTCAAGGATAATTTTCATCAGCTCCACGTGAAAATCAAATGGACGGTCGAAATTAAAGGTATAGTAAAATTTTTGATGCGGGTCGTCAATAAAACTTAGCAGTTTTACGTTGTCCATCAGCGGCACACGGCGGTCGATCCTTTTTTGATTGGGCAAATAGGTGATTTCCTCACCCTTCATCCATTGATCATTGCTGATATAGAATGAGGAGGGATATTCTGAATTATAACCTGTTGACTGGTGGATCGCCCTGTGAAGATCCTCAAATGTTTGATTGGATTTCACATCGATCTCCCTCGTAACATCATCGTAGTCTTCAAAAGTAACCCTGAACCTGTATAGTGCCATTTTTTAGTATGTTTTTACAAAAATAATAATGTTTTGGTTTTATTTACGATTTTAGAATTACGAATTACGATTTGCCGGAAGATTGGTATGCCGCCATTTATATAGCCAAAAAATCTAAAATCATAATTCTAAAATCGTAAATCGTTTGCCACAACTATTAAGCCAATTTCTGCGCCTTTTGCAATAGTGTAGTTAATGGCGGCTTTGCGCTCGTTGGGGATTTCGCCCTCAAGTATTGCTTCTCTTATCTGGTTCTTAATAATCCCAACTTCCCGACCTTCTTTTATGCCAAACAGCTGCATAATATCAATGCCTGTTACCGGGGGCTGCCAGTTGCGCATATTATCGCGCTCTTCTACGTCCTTTAATTTTTGCTGGACAAGCTCAAAATTCTGGCGGTATTTTTTTACTTTATATTCATTTTTTGTTGTGATGTCCGCTTTACACAACAACATTAAGCTTTCTATATCATCACCTGCTTCAAACAGTAAGCGCCGCACTGCCGAATCAGTAACAATAGATTGCGCCAGCACAATGGGTCGTAAATGCAGCAGCACCATTTTTTGCACAAATTTCATTTTTTCATTGAGCGGCAGCTTTAACTGTGTAAATATCTTAGGGACCATTCTCGCTCCCTTATCTTCGTGGCCATGAAAGGTCCAGCCATGCCCGGGTTCGAACCGTTTGGTAGCTGGCTTGGCAATATCATGCAGTATTGCTGCCCAGCGCAGCCACAGGTCGTCCGTTGTTTCGCAAATGTTATCCAATACCTGCAGGGTATGATAAAAATTATCTTTATGACCTTTGCCGTTAATGATCTCTACCCCATAAAGAGCTGTCATTTGCGGGAATATTTTGTGCAGCAGCCCGGTGTCAAATAAATAATTGAAACCGATAGATGGTTTGGCTGATAAAATGATCTTGTTCAGTTCATCAGTAATACGTTCCTGGGATATAATGCTGATCCTGTCCACAGTGCGCTTTATCGCTTCAAGAGCGATTTCATCTATCACAAAATTCAGCTGCGATGCAAAACGTATAGCGCGGAGCATGCGCAAAGGATCGTCTGAAAATGTTTCAATGGGATTAAGCGGCGTCCTGATCAATTTTTGCTCCAGGTCGGCAATACCGTTAAAGGGGTCTAAAAGTTGGCCGAATGTATCAGGGTGCAGAGAAATAGCAAGGGCATTGATGGTAAAATCACGGCGTTTCTGGTCATCCTCTAAAGTCCCGTTCTCAACAATAGGTTTCCTTGAATCCAGGCGATACGATTCTTTGCGGGCGCCTACAAATTCCACTTCAAGGTCACGATGTTTAAGCGATGCTGTACCAAAATTTTTAAAAACAAATAGCTTTACCTTCAGTTTCTTTGCAACACTTTCAGCAAATGAAATACCGTTACCAATGATCACAATATCAATGTCCTTTGACGGGCGGTTCAAAAACAGATCGCGCACAAAACCGCCTATTGCATAAACCTGTAAACTTTGTTCAGCAGCCAGCTTTGATATAACTGAAAATATAGGATGTTTTAAGTGTTGCCTCATTAATTTTTGTATTTCACCGATTTAATTGTGATTTCACCGATTTTTGTTTGAACCTGGATTAAATAGATTGGAAATATCCAACTAATCTCCAGTCACTAATCTCTAACCCTACCTCCTGATGAACTCAAAACTCCCGTTTGGCGCTAATCTCATTATGGTCGATGGTGTTTTTATTTCCATATCCTGCTGGTCAATATCTACTACGTAATCAACGCCGTCGATAATTTCGGGCGCTATCTGCGCAAAATATTGGGGCGATGGTTTGCCGCTTATGTTGGCCGATGTTGATACCAATGGTTTGCGCAAACGTTGTATCAGTTGCTGACAAAAAGGATGTTTTGAAACTCTGATTCCCACGCTGCCATCGCTGCCGATCAATGCAGGCGAAACATTTTTTGCGCCAGGCATAACCAACGTTAAAGGGTTTTCGGCATATTCAATCAACTCATAGGCCAGGGGGTTTACTTCGCTTATGTAGCTTTCCAATTTGTTTTCCGTGTCGAGCAAAATGATCATGGTTTTTGCTTCGTTGCGTTGTTTTAACCTGTAAATTTTCTCAACCGCTTCTGTGTTCGTTGCATCGCAGCCAATACCCCAAATGGTATCGGTAGGATAGAGGATGCTCCCCCCTTCCTGCAAAACCTTTAAGGCCTTCGCAACTTCGTCTTTAAGCATGGCGCAAATATAAGCTCAATGTATTAATGATAACAATCCATCTGTTAGATATTATTCCTTAATTTGGGCATGGTAAAATAATCTATCTCCTGACACCAATATGAATAGAAAGATACCACTTTGGCTTGTATTGCTTCTTTTATGGTTTGCATTTATTATCGCACTTGCATTTGGCTGGGAAGTTTGGCGTATAAGAAACAGCAGGCATAGGATGAATAGTAAAACAGATCAGTTTATTCTTTCATTGGCCTCGTTCCCTTCTTTAGTGAAAAAGAGCCTTACCGAGATTAAACGGCCAAGCCAGTTGATCAATCCCGATTTGTACCCGGACATCAGCGGCCTTAAAACCGAAAGAAATTACATTGACAGCAATTATATCTTATTGGCAACATACGATAAAAGGGAAAATCAATCCGTAGTAAAACTAATAAGGCTTTCTGATCAAAAAATAATACATCAATGGAAGCCAAACTACGATGAAATAATAAAGCTCTATGGCATTCAAAATGGATTTTACCCCGACCGGGGTAAAAATGATTTGCAGGTATGCCACCCGCTACTTTCGCCGGATGGCTCAATAGTTTTCAATAATTACCAGTCTGCATTAATAAGGATCGATAAGGATTCTAAGCTGTTATGGGGCGTTAAGGGTATTTTTCATCATTCCATTGAACAGGATGCTGATGGAAATATATGGGCTGCTGCTATGATTAAACCTGCTGTGTTTTTGCCTAACCTGTTAATTGATTACCAGGATGACGCAATAGCAAAAATTTCGGCTGGCGGCAAATTGCTGTTCATAAAATCAGTTGGCCAGATATTACTTGAAAATGGTTACCGGACCTTAGTATTGGGCATGGGGCCATACGAAAAGGATTTACTGCACCTTAACGAAGTACAACCTGCACTAACGTCAGGCAAATATTGGATG